>OGNG01000631.1_pt1 | contig 20160 bp, 14 predicted proteins | sample 1573431 | NCBI WGS metagenome assembly OGNG01 (sample SAMEA2581927, study PRJEB24529) | metagenome | biome: Human gut stool | place: China | collected 2011
ACAAGTGCGCCTTTGACCGCCGCCCCTACGCGCCCGGTCAGCATGGCCGCGCCCGTAAAAAACTGAGCGACTACGCCGTCCAGCTGCGTGAAAAGCAGAAGGTGCGTCGCGTTTATGGCGTTCTGGAAAAGCAGTTCCACGGTTACTTCGTCCACGCCGATATGGCGAAGGGCGTGACCGGCGCGAACCTGCTCGCTTTCCTCGAACGCCGTCTGGACAACGCTCAGGTTCGCCTAGACGGACACGGTATCAACTACTACATCCCGCAGCCCGAGCAACCGAACGGTTCTTGCAACTTCGTGGCTTTCACGGACAAGGCTACCATGACATTCACCACGAACCGTCCGATGAAGATGGTCTACACGCTGGATGGCACCGAGCCTACCCCGGAATCTACCGTATATACGGCTCCTTTCGACATCACCGAGACTACGACCGTGAAGATCGCTTCCGTGTTGCCTTCCGGCAAGATGGGCAAGCCTCGCACGATCCTCGTGGAGAAACAAACGCTGGCTCCCGCCAAGGAGGTAGCCAAGACGACCCCGGGCCTCGACATGGAGGTATTCGATGGCATGTACCTAAGCGTAAATAATCTGGAGGCCGCTCAGAAGACCGGCAAGAAACAGGTCATCAAGACGACCCGTGAGCTGACCAACCAAGTGCCCGCCCCCGAATCCATGCGAGGCGTGAAGCAATACGCCGCTATCGCTACCGGCTACGTGAATATCCCGGAGGATGGCGTTTATTACATCTCTTCCGATTTAGAGGAGGTATGGATCGACGGCAAGCTGATGGTTAACAACGGTGGCGAGGTAAAACGCTTCTCCCGTCATGACACCTCCGTGGCCTTGGCAAAAGGCTTGCACGAGATCAAGCTGGTATTCCTCGGACACATCATCGGAGGTTGGCCTTCCAACTGGAACGACGGTAGCGTACAACTCCGTAAATCGGATGCCGAGAAATTCACGCCGATCACGGCTGAGATGCTAAGTCATTAAGATCATTTCCGAAGGGGGGAAGCGAGCGATCCTCCCCCCGATATATAAACCGCAGGGGCGGGATTCGTCCGCCCTCCCACGCATACACGGGAGGGCGGACAGATCCCGCCCCTACTGCATTCTTCCGGCGAATATAATTGTGTTTAATAGCGAACACTACTGGGTTCAGCCATGAATACTATTGTGTTCAACCGCAAACACTACTGTTTTTTTACCCTCAACTCATACAAGTCGTGGCGACGGTCCCGAAGGTTACGCACGCTACCATACGTATGCAACTCGTTGAGCAAATCAAGGTCCACGTCCGATACAAGGATCATCTCCGTATTCGGGGTTGCCTCCGCACGCTTGCCATCGGTAGGGAAAGCGAAATCGCAAGGCGTGAACACACCCGACTGGGCGTACTGTATATCCACATTATGCACACGAGGCAGGTTGCCCACGCTGCCCGCTATCACCACGAAGCACTCATTCTCGATCGCCCGGGCTTGAGCACACACACGAACCCGAGAGTAACCGTTCTGCGTATCCGTAAGGAAAGGCACGAAGAGTATCTGCATCCCTTGGTCGGCCATGATACGGGAAAGCTCCGGGAATTCCACGTCATAACAGATCAGCACGCCGATCCGGGCGCAATCCGTGTCAAACGTCTTCACCATCTTCCCGCCCGAGAGTCCCCAGCTCTTCTGCTCGTCCGGGGTGACATGTACCTTCTCGTACATCTCGTAGGAGCCGTCACGACGGATCAGGTATCCCACGTTATATAGCGCCCCGTCCTCTTTCAGCAAAGGCATACTACCGGTGATGATATTGATATTGTAACTGATGGCGAGGTTCACGAATCGCTCACGGATCTCCTCGGTGTACTGGGCCAGCCCACGGATACTCTGCGCCTCCCCCAGATGGTTGAACTTAGCCATCAGCGGAGCGTTAAAATACTCGGGGAAAAGGATGAAGTCGCTCTTGTAATCGGACACGGCGTCGACGAAGAACTCCACCTGCTCGAACACGTCATCCAGTGTCTTATAAGGCCGCATCTGCCATTGTACCAGACCGACACGCACGGTTGTCTTCTTATCCACGTAATCCGTCGTAGGCGGCTGGTAATAGATATTATCCCATTGCAGCAGGGTAGCGCAATGCTTCGACTCCTCGTCGTTCGGCAAATAGTTCATCATCACTTTCCGCACGTGGAAATCGTTGGAGAGCTGGAAGGTGAGCACCGGGTCGTAGATCTGACGTGAGCGCACCTTCTCGATGTATTCCTTCGGACGCATATGATCGGCGTATTTATAATAGTTCGGGATACGTCCGCCGAACATGATCGCCTTCAAGTTCAACTTCTCGCACAGCTCCTTCCGGTACTCGTACATACGGCGGGCCAGCCGGAGGCCCCGGTAGTCCGGATGGATGAACACCTCTATACCATATAATATATTCCCGTTCGGGTTATGCGTGTTGAACGTCTCGTTGCCCGTTACCTTGGCGTAGGTATGATCCCCTTTCACCATGTCATAATCCACGATGATGGAGAGGGCGCATCCTACGATCCGGTCATCCACCAGCGTCACGACCTGTCCCTCGGGAAATATCCGTATCAACGTCTCGATCTGCTTGCGGGTCCAGAAAACATCCTTGTCGGCGTATACCCTCTTGAAAGATTGCGACAACTGCGTATAGTCCTCAAGCTGCAAGCTCCGGAGCTCTACCTTGTTTATCTTATGCATTGGTTCCATAACACATTTTTTTTGTTAAAGTCGCCGCGAAGTTAGGATAAATACAGATAAAGTGTACCGGCCCTCCTGCCCTATCTGACCTACTCCATGTATAATTTCAAGATCGTCACTGAATTAGGCGGGAAATTATAGATAAGCGGGCCGCTCATCGGGAATACGATAGGCTCGGTGACAGGCGTTACGGCCCCCGGGTTCTCAAACGTATTACGAGCCTCCGGCTCCCCTCTCAATTGGATCAGCTCCGCCTCGTTACGGATATTCACTCCCTCGATACGCAAAGAGGTCTTCTCCTCGTGGCGGGTCGTATTCACGACCTTCAAGTAAATCACCCGGTTCTCCTTGTCGAGGGTAGCGACAGATACCAACGACGGGATCGGACGCATATCCACCTCATGCAGCAATACGCCGTCCACATAGCAACGGACGCGCTCGTACTCGCACGTCATGCGAACCGTATACCACCGGTTACTCTCAAAAGGGAAGCGCACGGGAGAGACCAAGCTATCCTTCACGCCACCTACCTGATGGTACAGCTCGCTCGTTCCCGCCCCGATCGTAAAGGCGATATAATCCGCCTGCTCGCCCGTCCGCCCGTTGTCGCGGAGGCGAAGCTGTATCTGCCCGCTACCTTTCGTACGCCGGACGGTAGCCGTATATTCATAGGCGTAGCTCGTAGAGTCGCCGAACAATACATGGTTCCACCGGTTGGCCTCCGGCACCAACGTACCAGCCTCCGGGACCTTCCATCCCCCGCTCATCACGGATATATCCGATACGGGCACGCCGTCGATCCGCACGTCCTTGAACTCATAGCTATTATCAAACATCTCTACGCCCGCCCGGCCCGTACGTACCTGTGGTTTCTCGTAGGTATCCACGATCGTCTTCAGCACCTCATCCCCCCGATGGCGGGTAAACATCTTTAATAAATGGTAGGAAGGAGAGACCACCGCCTGATGGGTGTTGAAAGAGATCAACGGATGGCGCTGGTTCTCGAACCCGGCGTTGCCCAATACCGGGGCATACGCCAAGCGGCGTACCATATCCGGGTTCTCCTCCGCCCCGACCAAGAAACAGGCCTCGGCCACCGCCGCCCGGAGCGTACCGGCCAAGGGCCGCTCCGTCGTCCCGAACTCCCCGATAAACACCGCCGGCGAACGTCGGGAATACCGGTCGCTATTAAACCGGCCGGAGTTCGATAGGAAGAAATTCTCCCCGGCGTAATAATGGGAATCCACCCACTCGCTACGGCCTCGCTTCGTGAGGGGCGAACTGCTGATAACGGTAATCTCCGGATAAGCCTCCTTGATCGCCTTGCGGAAAAGCTCAAAGCGCCTGAAATACTCCCCGCCATAGTTCTCGCTGCCGATCTCGACATACTTCAAGTTGAAAGGTTCCGGATGCCCGTTCCTCGCACGCAGGGCGCCCGGCAGGGAATCCGCCGGGGCGTTCGCGTAGGCGATAGCGTCCAAGGCATCTCCCGTGAGCTTATCCATCGCCGTGATATCCTCGTAGCGGGGCCGACGGCTTTGGCTCGTGATCCCGCTATTAATAACGTAGATAGGCTCCGCCCCCATATCCTCGCACATTTGCAAGTACTCGTGGTAGCCCATGCCGTTCGTCGTACCATAGGCCCATACGTTCCAGAAATGCTTACGCTCCGAGATATCGCCCAGCGTCTCCCTCCAGATAGGGTACGTACCCGCCGTATACCCCTCCACGAAACTGCCTCCGGGGAAACGGATAAAACGAGGGGCCAAGGAATCGACCAGCGCCGCCAAGTCCGGTCTCAGCCCGTTCTTCCGTCCCTTCCACGTATCCTCCGGGAAGAGCGATACCACGTCCAGCCAAAACACGGCGGAGGTATCGGCCGTGATCGTCAAGACAGCGTTCGGCGCATCCTCTGTAGCCGTAAACGTATGCCTGTATCGTCTCCACTCGTACGGCGGCGCTACCTGAAACACATCGCTCAAGACCGTATTAGCCATCGAGTCCTCCAAGGCCACCCGGATGGTACGGGGCACCATATTCGCCCCCTTGGCGAAAAACGAGAGATCGTATCGTTCCCCTTTCCGGATCGGTATCCCCCGGTATCCCTCGGCTATCACGCCTCCGCGCCCCGACTCCCCGGAAGTCGATACGGCCACGAGCAACGACCGCCGGTTCTTATCATTCACCAGCTCCTTCATATCCGGGTATATCTGTGTATTAGGGACTATCCGCCTCCATCCCGGTACGGAATCTCCCCGCATGAAAGGGATCGTCCAGCCATTCGGGGTAATCAAGACGTTCCGAGCGGCATCGTAAGGGCAGTTCAAGGGTGGTACGCCATCCTCGAAGCTCCGGTTCTGGATCAGCTCGGCGTACAGCCCCCCATCGATCCCGTGGTTGATCTCCTCAATGGTCAAACCATACAGATCCGGGTTCACGGGAACCGTTAGGCCATCCGCCTCCACGGTTATCGTAGAGATCACCGGCATCTCCGGCTGGCAAGAGGACAAACCCATCCCGACAATAGCGCCAACCAATAAATAAATAACATCAAAATCTATATATTTCCTCCAACGCATCTTCGAATACTCATCTCATTTATGTGCGTACAAACTTAATCAAAAAATCGCAGTTTCCCCTATTTTCAAAGTCCGAACTGTTTTTTCAAAAAAACAATTGAAAAACATAGATTTTTTCAATTTAATATCCTAAATTTGCATAATAGATAAAACAAAAGACGACAATATTATACGACTCTATGGAGAAATCTGTTCTTTTAGTGGATGACAAGCAAGAAATCGCAAAGATAATCATGCTTTATTTATCAAGTACTTACAAGGTATCCTATAAAGAAAATCCTTTGAAAGCGATCGCTTGGCTTCAAGAAGGCAATTTACCGGATTTGATCATCTCTGACTTGAATATGCCAGAAATGTCCGGAGAGGAATTCTTGGTTTATTTAAAAGCGAACGATATGTTCAGCCATATACCGGTCTTGATCCTATCGAGCGTAGAGAGCAGCTCAAATAGAATACGTTTGTTTGAGGAAGGGGCGGAAGACTTTATCTTGAAGCCTTTCAATCCGGAGGAATTAAGGGTAAGGGTAAAACGAATATTAAGATAATGAATTATGTCTTTTTCGGTAATAACGTGCCGTTAGCCGAACGTTTGCGTAAGGCATTAGGCACCGGGGTCATAGAATGTATAACGCTTCTGCAGATGAAAAACACGCTTCTTCCTGCCGAGGAAATGGATTATTGTGTATTCATCGAGAAAACAGATCCTACGTTAAACATTCCTGCGATCATGCATTTGCATAAGACGTTTCAAAATATATATATCGTATTAATCGCCCCGGAAATGACCCGGGAGGAAAAAATAGCCTACTTGCAAGCCGGAACGGACTGTGTCATCTCCGAATCCACCTCTAAGGAAGATTTAGTGAAGTTACTGAGTATCGCCGAGAAATGCAAGAGAATGGAAAAAGCGCGTAAGCCTCAAATGAAAGAGTCCGATCTCGCCATTTTCAAGCTGCCTTTATGGAAAAGGGTCTTCGACATCATTTTCTCATCCATGGCGCTCCTCTGCCTCTCCCCAATCTTTATCATCACGGTGATTTGGATCAAGCTGGAGGACAAAGGTCCCGCTTTCTACAAGTCGAAACGAGTAGGCAGCAACTATAAGGTTTTCGATTTTTATAAGTTCCGCTCTATGTATATGGATGCGGACAAGCGCATAACAGAGTATAAAAAGCTTAATCAGTATACGGAATCTATTGCTGAAGAGGCTGTAGCCTCTTCAGCAACTTCTGTGAATTCACAGAATGCGACCTCTTTTTTTAAAGAGAATAAACAAAATATCATTTTATATTCTGATAATGACGCTACTCCTGAAAACGACTATTTAAAAGTAAAACGTCACGAACGTTCCAACGCTTTCATCAAATTAGAGAATGATCCCCGTATAACAAAGATCGGCCATATTATCCGGAAATACAGCATTGACGAACTCCCCCAGCTATTCAATATATTAAAAGGAGACATGTCAATAGTTGGTAACCGCCCTCTTCCCATATACGAGGCTGAGCTACTGACCAGTGACGAATACATACAACGCTTCATGGCTCCTGCCGGCCTTACAGGCCTCTGGCAAGTAGAGAAACGTGGCAATTCTGGTAGTATGTCCGCCGAGGAACGTAAACAATTAGATATTAAATACGCTCATACATTTTCTTTCTGGCTGGATGTTAAGATTATATTCAAGACATTCACGGCGTTCGTGCAGAAAGAGGACGTATAATTCAAGAGTTTTATGAGAAAGATACTTATCATGCTTTTTATTGTATTAGATATTTTCTATGTTTTCGCACAGAAAAAGAAAAGTACTTATTTCGATAAGGCTACAACTATTACTGCGACGGCTAGGTCAGATTCGATCCTTTCCATGCTGGATGACTATGAGCGTATTCAACTCCCTCCATTATCCGTATTCCTCGAATCCGTATACGATCATCCATCCATACGAATCTATGAAGCAAAGCGAGAGGAAGCTAACGCAGAAATGAAGATAACAAAACGGGAATGGCTAAGCTACTTTCGAGTTTTTGGCCAATACCAATATGGCAGAGTCATACAATTAACATCAAGGGAAACCATAGACGATCCATTATCCATGGCCAGTATGGGAACTAATCAGCACCTTTATAACGCGGGAGTTTCCTTATCGATCCCTCTAGGAGATTTATTTAGTCGTAAACAAAAGGTCAGGGCAAAAAAAGCACATTATCGCCAATTAGATTATGAGTATGAGATATCAATCGAAGAACGGAAATTAAAAATATTACAAGCATATAATGAGGTATTACTCGCTTTTAACGCCCAGATGAAAATATCGGAACAAGATTTTATCAACGGAAAGATAGATATCATCGCCCTTTCACTGGAAAGAGGAAGGCGGTCTAGCGCTGTAGTAAACTACCAAGAGGGCCAAGCTACGCTTCACAATGCCATTACACTCCTAGAGATGTTGACAAACGTGAGAATCATACAAGACAAATAAGAGATTATGGATATTACCGTGTATATATCAAGATTCCTTTACCGCATACGCTATCAACTATTATTTGGTAGTATGCTGGTAACTCTTTTAGTGGCCTATTTTACCCAGTTCTTACCCAAGACCTATACGGTAAGCACAAGTATATATACGGGTATCGTTTCATCCTCCGGATTAAGCGAGGATAATAAGACTAGCTATTTCGAGCAAAACAGCACGTTCGACAATATCATTAACCTAACCAAGTCCAAAGGAACTTTGGAAAAGGTATCCTTGAAATTATTCGCTTTAAACATGATGTACGGAAACCCCAATGCTGATAACAAGTACATCATGGCAAAAAATTACCGTGCGCTCTTAAAAATAGTACCCGAAAGCGTCCATAAGCTCATCGACAAGAAATCATTTGAGAATACAGTCCGGAATTTAGAAAAATATAGGACAGAGGAACCAGACAATTTCCTATACGGACTATTCAGCTACGACGCTGCTTTTTATAGTTACAACCCTTTAAAAACCGTCATTGTCCGACGGATAAACAATAGCGACCTAATCGAAATTTCCTATAAATCCAGTGATCCCGGAATCTCCTTAAGCACAGTTAAATTACTTAGCGAAGAATTGAGCAATGCTTATAATAACCTACGTTTCAAGACAGTAAACGACATTGTCAAGTATTACGAAGAGCAACTCCGGATACTCCAAGCACGATTGACAAAGCAAGAGGACGAGCTGACCAACTACAACGTAAAGAACAACGTCATTAACTATTTAGAGCAAACTAAGGCAATCGCTATCTCTCGAACCAATTACGAAGACCGGTGCGAGGCCATACGCCGTGAATACGAGAGCTCATCGAACCTAGTCAAACAACTAGAGCAACGCATGGAGACACGGGCTAAATTGTTCCGAGCCAACACGGAGTTTATAGATGCATTAAGTGATATCACCACGATCAACGGCAAGATCACGGAAATACAGAACTTTAGCACAGAAGAAGCACAAGCTAACGACCCCGACTTAAAAGAATACCAACAAAAACTGAAAGAGACCGAGAAGAAAATCGGAGCTATCAGCAACGATATCAATGAATATAAATACTCCACCGAGGGGGTGGCTATAGATGATATGGTCAGCCAATGGCTAGACGCAGTCATACGTAGTACAAAAGCGGAGGCAGAACTAAAGGTATTGGAGAAAAGGGAAAAAGATTACGAGGAACAATACAAAGTATTCTCCCCGGTAGGTACCCAAATCCACCGAAAAGAAAGAGAGATCAAATTCACAGAAGAATCTTATCTCGAGGTATTGCATGGCTTAAACCTAGCCAAGCTAAAGCAAAAGGATTTAGAGTTGACTTCCAGTAATTTAAACACGATCACCGCTCCTACATTCCCATTGATGAACGACAACAGAAAACGTGCGTTGCTGGTAATAGCGGCATTTATCGGTAGCCTCATCTTTATCCTCGGATATTATATGGTACAAGAATTATTGGATCGTACCCTGCGAGACGCCGAGCGTACCCACCGCCTCACCCGGACAAACATACTGGGAGCGTTTACGGGAAACGTACAATTAAGATACCGTGGCTATATCAAGGCTTGCAACCGTATATCCGCCTCCTATGCCTGCAACAGGCTTACTCCTTACCTGCGGAAAGGAGAAACCACCTGCGTCAATTTATTAAGTATTGAGAAAGGGGAAGGAAAAACCTTTATAGCAAATTACTTCAAGGAATACTGGGAAGAACGAGGGTTACGGGTATCTTACTTTGAAGTAGAGAAAGAAATCTTGGAAAATCCGTCTTTCCTCTTGAGCACAGATTTCAAAGAACTCATAGAGTGCCACCAGCATCCGGACATCCTGTTAATAGAGCAGGCCTATGCCCAAAGCCATATGATCCCCAGTGCCCTCATAGGGAAAGCAGATGTCAACTTGTTAGTCGCCAACGCTCAGAGAGTATGGAAGAACAGTGACGACGAGCTTTTGGGATTCTTGAAAGAACTATCTGGTGAAACACCGTTTTATATCTATCTCAATAACGCAAGTCGCTTTGCGGTAGAGGACTTTACCGGACAATTGCCACCCAAATCGTCGGTAAGCACAATCGCTTACCGGATGCGATACCTAGGTTTCACCGCACGAAAAGACAATGTCAAATAGCAATGAGGCTAGGATATAACGACATAATAAACCAAAGGTTATTCCCTCCCATATTCATATTAGGCTTGGCAGGAATAGCTTTATCCCTATCCATGGGGCAGCTACCTATAGCAATGGGCCTCATAGGCTTACCTGTTTTGTTCATAATGGCGATACAAAGCGTAAGGTATCCGGTAGCCCTATTTTTCATCATCTTCACCGTGAACTATTATTTATTAGCGGCAACCCGATATATACAAATAGATGGTATCAGTTTCTTGATGGATTCCTTGATGGCCCTCCTTTTCGTGCTTATCATCATCCATTCCGCCCTGTCAAGAGATATCGAATGGAAACATGCGATCAACACGTTTACCATAGGTATGTTCATCTGGTTGCTCTATTGCCTCGCCGAGATAGCGAACCCTACCGGGTTACTTGAAGCTTGGCTCTTATCGAGATCGCTTATCTTGAATGGCTTTCTCATCTCGCTGATCATCTCGTTGGTAATCACCAAAAACGGCCAAGTGAGATGGATCATCACGCTCCTTTCCATATTCTCGCTTAGCGCCGCCCTAAAAGCATTCGCACAAAAATATATCGGTTTTGATTACGGTGAGCTCCAGTGGCTCAACAACGGAGGTGCCCTCACGCATATCATCGGTTATGGCACACGGTATTTCTCGTTTTTCACCGACGCGGGAAACTTCGGTTCCAATATGGGATGCGCTAGCCTGCTATTCGCACTGATGGCGATATACGTATCCAAGATCGGACAAAGAATCTATTACTTCTCGGTAGCAATCATTTGCCTTATTGCCATGTTCATGTCCGGTACGCGGGGAGCCATGATCGTACCCATAGGCGGGCTTATGCTTTACACGCTTATGAGCAAGAACCTCAAGGCTTGCATCCTAGGAGGGTTATCGCTAATCTTTCTCTATGTATTTTTCGCTTTCACGACGATCGGTCAAAGCAACGTGATGATACGAAGGATGCGGACCGCATTCACTCCCTCTGAGGATGCGTCTTTTAACGTACGGAAGGAAAATCGACAAAAGCTTGCCACTTATATAAACACGAGGCCCTTCGGCGAAGGCATAGGGTTATCCGGCGTAGAGAACCAAAAAATATCCTACAGGTTCACCACCTCTATACCCCACGACTCCTTCTATGTCAAGATCTGGGTGGAGACGGGGATCGTGGGCGCCATCCTTTTCTTCGGAGTCTACTTCATCAGTGTGTTCCGGGCGGCGTGGATTGTCATGTTCAAGGTAAAGGACAAGGAGCTGAAAGGCCGGCTCACGGCTCTCCTTTGCGGCATATTCGGCATGTTATTAAGCGCCTACGGAAATGCCTTTCTCGGTCAATTCCCCACGTATATAATTGTCATAACCGGTATAACGCTAGCCTTAAAAGGCGAGTATTTTGACAAAGAAATAAGCGAGACAAATAAATTAAATACAAATAACGACAAAATACCTGATATAATACCATGAATAAATTCATCTATTTAGGATCCGAATGGGCAGAAAGCCATGAGAAGCTCTATTTATTGGGAGATTCCATATTATTCCTCCTCTTTTTATTGGGGGTACTCTACCTTTTTATTTTCGCCTTTTTCTCCTTGAAAAAACGAAAAGACATATACCCGAAAGCCCGGAAAAGATATCGTTTCGCCGTGTTGTTTCCGGCTTACGACGAAGACGAGGTAATCCTTCATTCCGTCGAGGATTTCCTCCGGCAAGAATACCCAAGGGATAAATATGACATTATCGTCATATCAGATCACATGAGCGACGAGACGAATGAGCGGCTCCGAGATTTATCGGCAAAGGTAGTCAAGATTACGGAGGAAAAAAGCACCAAGACAAATGCCTTGCAGAAAGCGATAAAGTACATCGAGGACAAGCAAGAGGTATATGACATCGTTGTCATTCTCGATGCAGATAATCAAGTACCCACAAACTATCTTGACAAAATCAACGACGCTTTCTACTCTGGTTGCTCGGTCGTACAGACGCACCGGGTAGCGAAAAACCTAAATACCGATACGGCCGTGCTCGACGCAGTAAGCGAGGAGATCAACAACTCCATCTTCAGGAAAGGGCATGTACGGCTCGGCTTCTCATCCGCCTTGATCGGCTCGGGGATGGCGTTCGAATACCCCTTGTTCCAAGAGAACATATGGAAGGTAGGTCCTATTGGCGTAGATAAACAATTAGAGAAAGTACTGCTATCGCAATACATATACATAGAATATTTAGAAGACGTATTGGTATATGACGAGAAAATACAGGGCAGCAGAGGATTCTACAACCAACGCCGACGCTGGTTGGCAAACCAATTTTCCAGTTTGATGTCCGGGATCACCCAATTACCGATAGCCCTGCTAAAAGGAAACTGGGATTATTGCGACAAGCTCTTCCAATGGGCCATGCCTCCCCGCGTCATCCTGTTAGGGTTCATAGTATTATTCTCGGTATTCTTCACCTTTTTCGACTGGGTACTATCAATCAAATGGTGGTTCTTACTCGTGTTGCTCGGCATAACTTTCAGTATCGCCGTGCCCGACAACCTAGTGGATCACCGCTTCAGGAAAGCCTTGAAACACTTGCCACTCCTATTCATCTTGATGTTTCTCAATTTTTTTCGTCTAAGGGGAGCAAACAAGAAATTCATACACACAAAACATAGTCACATTGATAAACTCCCCGTCAAGAAATGAGAATAGCGATAGAAGCACAACGAATATTCCGGCCCAACAAGCACGGGATGGATTTTGTAGCCCTTGAAAGCATCAAGGAACTGCAGAAGAAGGATCACGAGAACGAGTACTTCATATTTGTCAGTCCCGGGGAGGATCATTGCCTACGGGAATCCGACAATCTGCGTATCATAGAGCTTCATTGCCCCACCTATCCACTGTGGGAGCAAGTGGCCCTGCCCCGTGCCGTAGCGAAGATCAAGCCCGACCTATTGCACTGCACCAGCAACACGGCCCCGATCCATTGCCCGGTACCCTTGGTGTTGACTCTTCACGACATCATATTCATGGAGCCCCGGAAAAGCGGCAATAAGTCCCTCTATCAGAATATGGGATGGCACTACCGCCGTCTCGTGGTGCCCCGGATACTGCCCCAATGCCGGAAGATCATAACGGTATCCCATTTCGAGCGAAACCGTATACGGGAGGCGCTACGATTACCAGACGGGCAGATCACGACCGTATACAACGGATACAGCCGTCATTTCTACCCTCAGGAAGATCCCTCTCCCATTACCCGGAAATATATAGAGGAGTCCCGGTATTTATTTTTCTTGGGAAATACGGATCCCAAGAAAAACGTTCCACGCACGTTAAAGGCATATAGCCTTTACCGGGAAAAATCTCCCAAACCCCTTCCTTTGCTGATAGCGGATATAAAGGAAGAGATCCTCGGCAGCATCTTGCGAGAGCAGGGAATCGAGCACGTCCGTCCCCACATCGTCTGCCCGGGCTATATCCCGAATACAGACTTGCCCTATCTCTATAGCGGCGCCTTTGCTTTCCTGTATACATCGTTACGGGAAAGTTTTGGTATCCCCTTGCTGGAAGCGATGGCCTGCGGCACGCCGGTCGTCACCTCCAACACCTCCTCCATGCCAGAGGTAGGCGGCCCGGGTGCCTTGCTATGCGATCCCACTGACGCCAAGGATATCGCCCACAAGATACTCTCCTTAGAAAAAGACCCCGCATTATACCGCCAGCAGATACAATACGGGCTGCGAAGAGCAAAGCGGTTCTCTTGGGAAACAACCGCCACGGAGCTACTGTCAATATATAAATCCATATAATCATAATGCCATGATAACAGGAAAGGATTTCGTATTCACCGGATTACAGCCTTGGGATATCCCGATAGGATCGAACGCAAGAGATATCGCCTTGGAGGTATCCAAGCATAACAGGGTACTTTATGTCAACACGCCGCTTGACAAGAAAACATACAAGAGCAAAAGCGAGGCACCGGATATTGTCCATCGGCAAGACACTGTCGATGGCAAAGCACTTCATTTAAGGCAAATAAACCCTAATCTATGGATACTGGATTATCCTTTCACTGTTTGGCCCATCAATTTCTTGCCAGACGGGAAGTTGTTTGACTTAGCGAATAAGGCAAATAATATCAAAATGTATTCCTTCGTAAAGAAGATTTTAAGACAATTAAATTTCAATGAATATATTCTATTTATAGACAACGACATTTATCGCAGTTTCTACGCTATTGATTTATTACAACCCGTCTTCTCCATATATTATAGGAGAGACAATTTGACTTCCGCATACTGGCGCAAACATGCTCCTCGCCTAGAACCCCTATTGTGTGGAAAATGCGATCTGGTAGCGACAAACTCATCCCAACTGGCAGAAGCCGTATCTACCTATAATCCCAACACGGATACGATCGGACAAGGACTCGACCTTAGTAAATACGACCATAAAGCCAACTATGCCTTACCCCCCGATATGATCAACATCCCACGTCCTATCATTGGTTATGTAGGTTGGATCACAGATCGTAGATTAGACGCAAATCTCATTTATGAAGTAGCCAAACAATGTCCTTCTTACTCATTTGTCATGGTAGGAGGAGAAGATGAGTATTTTAAAGTGCATAAATTACATACTTTAAAGAATGTCATATTTCTCGGCGAGAAACCTCAAGCAAGTATACCCTCATATGTAGCGCATTTTGATGTCTGCATGAATCCCCAGAAAATAAATCATATAACGATCGGGAATTATCCACGCAAAATCGACGAATATTTGGCACTAGGAAAACCAGTCATCGCAACCCGGACAAAAACCATGAGCCTATTTGAAGATCATGTATGGAACTGCGATGATACCACCGAATATGTCGAGGCCATACATACGGCTTTACAGACGAATAATCAAACTTTAATAAAAAAAAGGATACAATTCGCTCATATGCACACATGGGAAAACTCAGTAAATAAATTATATTCATTCATCAATCTATAATACAATTATAAATATGTTAAACAATCATCCTCAATTAAAAAAAAACCTTCATTATCTGTTGATACATCCGTATACCTCCCGTCCTCGCTTGTGGGCTAGGATTTTTCTTATTCCATTCGTAATTAAAAAAGGGAAAGGGGCTATTATCAGAAGAAAAGCGAGATTAGATATAATCCCTTCAAAAAAAATTACATTAGGAATAAAAAGCGTAATAGAAGATTATGCCATTATCAACAATGGTATGGGAGATATTACAATTGGAGATTACACTCATGTAACCTCAAGAGTGAAATTAGTAGGCCCCGTCACCCTAGGAAATTATGTTACGATCGGAAGTGGAGCCCAAATAACCGGACTGACTCATAATTATCTGGATGTAGATAGACCAATCGCTAAACAAGGAGTAAGCCCCAACCGCACGATAATAGAAGATGATGTTTGGATTGGCGGTAATTCTTGTATAAATCAAGGGATTACAATTGGGACACATTGTGTCATAGCTTCTGGAAGTGTCGTTACAAAATCTGTCCCTTCTTACTCTGTCGTGGGAGGCAACCCCGCCCGTATATTGAAACAATATGACTTCGAGAAGAAGGAATGGGTCAAGGTAAATAAAAAATAACATCATGGTATCAATCATAACCGTCAATTACAACGGATACAAAGATACGCTCGAGCTAGTGGAAAGTTTCCGCCAGTTCGAGGATTATCCTCATGAGTTCATCGTGGTGGACAATGCCTCGCCCAACGGTGACGGCGAGAGGTTGGAGAGAGCGCTAGGCGACACTACTCGGGTGATCCGAAGCGACAAGAACCTCGGGTTCGCCGGGGCGAACAATCTGGGGTACCGGGCGGCAAAGGGAGATTACATCTTATACATCAATAACGATATAATCATCACATGTCCCGTACTGAAGGTATTAGTGGAGCGCCTGCGGTCGGACTCGCGAATTGGCGCTGTCTCACCCAAGATCAAGTATGAGTACCAACGGGACACGATACAATACGCCGGTTACAAATCCGCCAATCCCATCCGGGCAAGCTATCAACTAGTGGCGGGCTACCAGTTAGACTGTGCCGACTTTGACCAGCCCAAACGCACGGATGCCATCCATGGAGCTTGCGTGATGACCACCCGAAAGGTGATCAAGGAAGCGGGACCTATGACAGAGGCTTATTTTCTTTTCTACGAAGAGCTTGACTGGAGCCTGCAACTTCACCGCCATGGCTATGAGACATGGTACGAACCCGCCGCCACGGTATTCCACAAGGAAAGCATGACTATCAAGCGAGGCAGTCCGCAACGGCTTTATTACCTTACCCGCAGCCGGATACTGTTCGTACGCCGTAACCGAAAAGGCCTCTTTTTTCTCCTCTCCATCATGTACCAATTAACTATAGTAATCCCCAAAAACATCTTTTATCATCTGCTACGCAGGGAATGGGTTTCCCTGTCAGCGTTTATAAAAGGAAGTTTCCATGGGCTGACGGACAATATTCAATATTAAATACAACCATATTTAAATTATTATGATAATGACAACCACTCTTTCAAAAACAATTTCCGCATTAAGAACCATACTTTGTTTCCAAATCGTGTTCTTACATGCGGCCATGACAGGTTTGACCAATCAAGAACTTAGCGCATCGTATGATGGATCTTATGCCATTTATAAATATTTGTCCACAGCCTTGACTTTGACAACAAGGACAGCTGTTCCATTGTTTTTCATTATATCCGGATATCTTTTCTTCATAAACTACAAAAACACATTTATTGATTATAAAAAACACCTAAAGACTCGGGCTAAGCATTTATTACAACCTATCATAATATGGACTACTCTATATTTACTGCTTTATTACATTGCCCAGAAAATACCTTATACTGCCAGCCTTTTCTCTGGTAATAATTTACTTATCGAAGATTACAAATGGAAAGACTTTATCAGCGCATATTCAGGTCTTTTCAACACGAGCATGTTCGTAGGACAATTTTGGTTCTTAAGGAATCTTTTTATTATGTGCGTATTTTCTCCCCTTCTTTGGTATTCATACAAATATACAAAACACTATAGTTTATACGTTATCGGTGGAATTTGGTTTTTCCATAAATCACTAAACATTAATATATATATAATCGACACTATATTCTTTTTCACTCTTGGCGCATGGTGCGCATTAGGAAGTTACGATATAGAAAATTTTATAAAGACAAAGGCTAAATGGTTTTACCCTTTATTTCTAATAAGCTTGATTATAGCCACTCTATATCAAGGATACCCATATCATCATTATTATTATTTGATAAATATCCTTCTAGGCATTCTATGCGTATCTCACATATGCCTAACAATCATCGAAAAAGGGAAAGGAGAATTACTCATTAGATTATCGGCTGGTAGTTATTTTTGCTTCTTATTACATATGCAAATACAAATGTTCCTAAAAAGAGGGTTATACAAACTACTAAAGCCAGATAGCAGCTTTTCCATGATACTATTATATTTCCTCATCCCCAGCTTCATAATCGTGATTTGCTATCTATTATTCTATTACCTAAATAAATTCCACCCAACCTTATTGGCGATTATCACCGGGGGTAATACAAAGAATATTCATAAAAAATAATATATATAAACATTCATTATACAGTATATTATCCCTTCCGGAATTTAGTAATTTATTCACACTATAAAGAACAAATAAGCATATTTATAAACATATATTTAAAGCATAAAATACTTTGTATTTATTAAATATTATACCGATCTTTGTGGAATGAATTTATTATTTATTTAACCATCACGATCTACATAAAAAGAGTGGAACATTCATTCGGTTACGATTTACGTCCATTGTGAAAAAGCTATCTGAACATCATGGAATTTTGTTTAAAAAAAGAATGGCGGCGTAACGTCGCCTCTTCTCTTTTCTTATCTTTACTAATATACTTATATATAGTCGTGCGAAACGCAGTGCGAAAAAAGATAACCATTTTTATCCAATACGCTACAAATCAAACGGTTGGTCATGCGAAACGTAGTGCGAAATGCGGTGCGAAAATAGAAAAGGAACCAGACAACGCCCCTTGGGTATAATCCTATCGACCTATGTCTAAACTATTTAGCCCTGACGATTTGCGTCGGAATGGCTACACCCGATACCCCAGACAGTTCCTGAGTATCCTTATCAAGGATTATTGCAAGGACAAGAAATCCTCGGTGAAGACCGGTATCATGCTCTACCTGTACAGCAAGGCCAGCTATAGCGGGTACTCGTATATGTGGAATGGAGAGCAGTATGCCATCAAGGAGGGACAATGCATCATAAAGATACCCGAGATGGCAGCCTTTTTGAACTGCTCGGTCTACGCCTTGCGCAAGAACCTGAACGACTTGGCGGAAAAGAAAGTGATCACCAAGAAGAAATTCACCTGCGGACTTGCCGTGGAGATCATCAATTATACAAACTTATTTATCGATCGACATGAATAACACTTCATTCAAACAAATCCCCGCCAGCCTCACGCTACCCGAAGAGCGGAAAGCGGAGAAAGCCCTGCTCTTCGGGCTGCTGGCCTCACGCAAGAGCCTTCCCGAGATCGCCTTCAGGATAAGGCCCGAGATGTTCACCCACCCGGATATCGCCTTGGCGATAGAGGCCTACCTCAGCCTTCACGGGAAGGGGGAAGGAACGGATATACTCTCGGTGGAGAAAGAGATACGGAGGCTCTCGCCGGAGAGGGCCGGGCAACTGCCCGACCTCTTCGAGCTGGCCCGGCAAGACGGCTACATGGAGGTAGGCGGAGAGTTCGTACGGCAGCATTGCCAGTACATAAGGGAGGCCTTCGTGGCAAGGCGGCTTATCCTGAGGTGCCACGAGCTGGCGCATAAGGCGGCGGCCGACGACCGGGATACGCAAAAGCTGATATCGGAACTGGGAACGGTGGCCGACGAACTGGGCGAGCAGCTCTCCCTCACCCACGAGATACCGGACATGCCTACCGCCACCGCCGAGGCCATGGCACGGGTACGGGAGATACGCGAGCGGGTAGCCCGGGGCGGTACGGCGGGCATACATACCGGGCTGGGGGGACTGGACAGGCTTATGGGAGGGTTGCGGACAGGCTCGCTCCACGTGTTCGCCGCCCGCCCGGGCATGGGAAAGACGGCCTTCGCCCTTTTCATGGCGGTGAACGCCGCCAAGCAAGGGGTACCGGTTTGCGTCTACAGCCTGGAGATGTCGAGGGAACAGCTGATCTTCAGGATGCTGGGACAGATAGCCGACGTGGAGCCTTCGAAGATCACCAAGGGAACCGCCACCGAGGAGGAGATGAGAGCCTTGGAGGAGGCGAGCCGGCAGCTGAAAGAATTGCCGATATGTATCAACCAACGCTCGGACATCCAAATAGACGAGATACGCTGCGACATCTCCCTCAGGAGGCGGCAAGGGAAGTGTTCCCTCGCCATCATCGATTACTTGCAGCTAGTAAACCGGGACGACAAGGGGCAGACCCCAAACGAGGCCATCTCGAACATCACCCGCAAGGCCAAGATTACGGCGATGGACGAGGAGATACCGATCGTGCAGCTGAACCGCAATTGCGAGACGAGGGGGACCTACTCCTTCAGGCACCAGCTATCCGACCTCCGGGACTCCGGCTCTATCGAGCAGGACGCCGATACGGTGGCCTTCATCAGCCGCCTCTCCGTGGTGAACATACACGAGGACCCGGATACGCACCTGCCTACCCGGGGGAGGGGCACGATCCTGCTGGCCAAGAACCGCCAAGGCGAGCTGGGACACGTGCGCTTCATGCACAACGAGGGCGTGACCTCCTTCTGGGACGACACCCAGCCGGCATGCGTCCGCAAGGCCCGGGCGGCGGAGCCTAAACCGAAGGGAAAGGGCCTCTTCGAATGCTGACAGACGATACGCTGCGCAAGGTGCGGGAGACGGCCCACATCGACGAGGTAGCCTCCGGTTACCTCACGCTACATCGCTCGGGGAAGGACTTCGTGGCGCTGTGCCCGTTCCACGACGAGCGGCATCCCTCCTTCCGCGTCTCCCCGGCGAGGAACATCGGGAAGTGCTTCAGTTGCGGCGAGGCGGCGGACCCGATACGGCTCGTGTGCCACATGGAGGGATGCGGCTTCGAGGAGGCAGTACGCCTACTGGCACGCAAATACAATATCGAGGTGGA
>OGNG01000634.1_pt1 | contig 20108 bp, 9 predicted proteins | sample 1573431 | NCBI WGS metagenome assembly OGNG01 (sample SAMEA2581927, study PRJEB24529) | metagenome | biome: Human gut stool | place: China | collected 2011
TTTGCCATGCCTATGGCAAAGTTTTGCCAACGCGGTGGCAAAGTCTTGCCAATGGGAAGGCAAAACCTTGTCATAGGCGTGGCAAGAAAAGCGGAAAAAGGTGCCTTTGATGAATTTCTTTGATAAAATGAGATGGTAATACCTTGATATTCCACAAAAATACTATTTATTGGTTCGAAATTTCTATTCTTTTTTTCTGAATCGGCTTATCTTTGCTTTCGTAGAAACCAATAAAAAGTTATAATACTATGAGAAGATTTTTCCTCATATCGTCATTCTTGACGTTGTTTGCAATCGGAAGCTCGGCGCAATGGAAGCCGGCAGGTGATAAAATCAAAACGGACTGGGCATCCCAGATCAATCCCGCGAATGTGTTGCCCGAATATCCTCGTCCCATCATGGAACGGAGTGACTGGAAGAACTTGAACGGACTGTGGAATTATGCCGTTATAAATAAAGGTGAGCATCTTCCGGCAGAGTTCGAAGGGCAGATACTTGTTCCTTTTGCCATCGAATCCTCCTTGTCCGGAGTTGGAAAAAGAATCAATGAAAACCAGGAACTGGTCTACCAGCGCAGTTTTGAAATTCCTTCTGCCTGGAAGGGAAAACAAGTGCTGTTGCACTTTGGCGCTGTCGACTGGAAAACGGATGTATGGGTGAATGATGTGAAAGTAGGCAGCCATACGGGGGGATTTACTCCGTTCTCTTTCGATATTACTGCCGCCCTTTCTGGCAAAGGCAATAATCAGTTGGTCGTAAAAGTTTGGGACCCAACGGATAAAGGACCTCAACCGCGTGGAAAGCAGGTCAGCAATCCGGAAGGTATCTGGTACACTCCCGTAAGCGGTATCTGGCAGACGGTATGGATGGAGCCGGTTGCCGGAAAACATATCGAGAATCTCCGTATCACTCCCGATATTGACCGTAATCTGTTGACAGTGAAGGCTGAATTGAATAGTGCATGTCCTTCCGACTTTGTGGAAGTGAATGTGTATGACGGCAATCAACTGGTAGCCACCGGCAAAAGTATCAATGCAGAGCCGGTGGAGGTGTCCATGCCCCGGAATGCCAAGTTGTGGAGTCCGGATTCCCCCTTCCTCTATACGCTGAAAGTGACTCTGAAAAGCGGAGGCAAGGTAGTGGATAAGGTGGACAGCTATGCTGCCATGCGTAAGTACTCCACCCGTCGTGACGCGGATGGCATCGTACGCCTGGAACTAAATAACGAGGCTTTGTTCCAGTTTGGACCGCTGGACCAGGGTTGGTGGCCCGACGGACTGTATACAGCTCCCACAGACGAGGCTTTGCTGTATGATGTACAGAAGACGAAAGATTTCGGTTTCAATATGATTCGCAAGCATATCAAGGTGGAACCGGCACGTTGGTACACACATTGTGACCGTTTGGGTATCATCGTATGGCAGGATATGCCGAGCGGTGACCGTAATCCGGAATGGCAGAACCGCCGCTATTTCGACGGAACAGAACTGAAACGCTCCGCCGAATCCGAAGCCTATTATCACAAGGAATGGAAGGAAATAATGGATTGTCTCTACTCTTATCCGTGTATCGGTACATGGGTACCGTTCAACGAAGCCTGGGGGCAGTTCAAGACGGTAGAGATAGCCGAATGGACGAAACAGTATGACCCGACCCGTCTGGTGAATCCGGCAAGTGGCGGTAACCATTATACTTGCGGTGACATGCTCGACCTCCACAACTATCCCCAACCGGAGATGTATCTGTATGATGCACAGCGTGCCACGGTTTTGGGTGAGTATGGCGGCATCGGCCTTGTCTTGAAAGACCATATCTGGGAACCGAACCGCAACTGGGGATATGTTCAGTTCAACTCTTCCAAAGAAGTGACTGATGAGTACGTGAAATATGCCGATATGCTGTATCAGATGATAAAAAGAGGTTTCTCGGCAGCCGTCTATACACAGACCACGGATGTGGAGGTGGAAGTGAACGGTCTGATGACTTACGACCGCAAGGTGATAAAGCTGGATGAGAAACGCGTGAAAGAGATAAATACACGTATCTGCAATTCACTTAAGAAATAGGGGCATTTACAATTTACCATTTACAAAGTACAATTTGGCTGCGCTGTCATCTGCATAGTTAAATTGTACTTTGTAAATGGTAAATTGTACATTAAAAATGTTGTTATGAAACGATTGATTATAAAGCTTTTCCTTAGTCTGTGCCTATGGGCGGTATTGCCGGTCTGTGCGCAGGATGCTGTTCATTACTATTTCAGAACGATGGATATCCGGAACGGTCTTTCGCAGAACACCGTGTATCAGATTTTGCAGGATAGGAAAGGCTTTATGTGGTTCGGAACCAAGGACGGTCTGAACCGTTATGACGGATTGTCTTTCCGTATTTACAAGAAAGAGAACTCCGGTTTAGGAAAGAACTTCATAACTGCGCTCTACGAGGACCGCCGGGGAAATATCTGGATTGGTACCGATGGGGGAGTCTTTATTTACGACCCGGTACTGGATTCCTTTACCGCTTTCGATGAGGCCAGTGATAACGGCAGTATCATCAGGGATTTCGTCACCATGATTGGAAGTGACGAGGACGATAATATCTGGATATCGGTAGAAAACCAGGGGTTGTTCTGCTATAAACCGGATGAAGGGAGGCTGCTGAACCATCTGCACGATTCGGGACTGCCCAATGTAACCCGCTTTTGGCTGAATGGGAATACGTGTTGGCTGGCCTTGTATGCGGATAATCTTTACTATACGAAAGCTGACTTTGAAACTCCTCTGCAGCCTTTCAAGGACGCGGAAGGAAATGAGATTTTCAAGAATGATATTATCAACTGGCAGGTCAGCGGACCCCATAATTGTGTGTATATCGCTTCGCTGAACGGGTTGACAGAGATAAACCAGACTACCGGCAAGACGCGGAAGCTGCTGAACACCTATGTGAGGGCTTTGCAGTTCAAATCTGACAACGAGCTGTGGGTGGGCGCAGAGTCCGGCTTGTATATTTACAATCTGACGAATGACAAGATTACCCATTTGACCGTTCCCGACCAGGATGATTCGTATGCATTGTCGGACAATGCCATTTATTCGCTCTGCTGCGACAAGGAGAACGGCATGTGGATAGGGTCTTATTTCGGTGGAGTGAACTATTGTCCTTATCAGTGGACTTACTTCGAGAAGTTCTATCCGAGAGACAATCTCAGGCATTTCGGCCGTCGTGTACGGGAAATCTGTGAAAGTAATGATGGCACCTTGTGGATAGGTACCGAAGACAAAGGCTTGTTCAATTACAATCCGGAAAACGGAAAGATAGAGCCTTTTGAGCATTCGGCCATTTATCAGAATGTTCATGGCCTTTGTCTGGATGGGGATGATTTGTGGGTAGGTACGTTTTCCGGTGGTCTGAATCGGGTGAATCTTCGGACCAGGCAGGTGAAACATTATGCCAAGGGTGAGAGTGAGAATTCCATGGTCGCCAATGACGCCTTTACCATTTGCAGGACCACTACGGGAGACGTGTGGATAGGCACCACGTCCGGTCTGTTGAAGTACAATCGCTCTACAGATGACTTTACCCGGATTCCTCAGCTGAAGAATATGTTTACTTATAACATTCTGGAGGACTTCAACGGAAATCTGTGGTTTGCTACTTTTTCTAATGGAGTGTTCTGCTACAATGTAAGAAGCCAGCAGTGGAGGAATTATCTGTCTAATGAGAATGATTCGACCTCTCTTCCCTACAATAAGGTAATCAGTATCTACGAAGACAGCAGGAAGCGTCTGTGGTTCATGACGCTGGGTGAGGGCTTCTGCCGCTACAATCCGGAAACGGACAATTTTACCCGTTATGACATGTCGAAAGGATTTCCGAGCAATACCATCTACAAGATGGTCGAGGACAAGCGGGGCAACTTGTGGATTACTTCCAATCATGGTCTGGTCTGCTTCAATCCCGATACGGAGAGCAAGCATGTCTATACCACGGCCAACGGGCTGCTGAGCAACCAGTTTAATTTCCAGTCCGGCTACATCGACAAGAAAGGACGCATCTATTTAGGAAGCATCAACGGATTCATAGCCTTTGACCCGGAAACCTTTGTGGAGAACACTTTCCTCCCTCCCGTGGTGATTACAGACTTCTTTCTGTTCAATAAACGGCTTTCGGTGGACAGTCCGGATTCTCCTTTGGAGAAGAGCATCACCTATGCGGATGAAATAGAACTGGATGCCGACCAGAACTCCTTTTCTTTCCAGGTTGCGGCTTTAAGTTATCAAGCACCCGAAATGAACAGTCTTGAATATAAGTTGGAAGGTTTTGACCGCGACTGGTATACGGTAGGACGGAATTCCATCATCAACTATTCAAACCTTCCTTATGGAAGCTATACGTTGCGTATAAAAGGTTCCAACAGCGATGGCAAGTGGAACGCTACGGAACGTGTGCTCGACATCCATATCCGTCCTCCTTTCTATCTCTCCACCTGGGCATATGCCGGTTATACGGTATTGGCGTTATGCTCACTGGCTGCTGTAATCATCTATTTCAGAAAACAGACCCGGCAGAAGCATCAGCAGGCTATGGACAAGTTTGAGCGGGAAAAGGAGCGGGAGTTGTATACTGCGAAGATAGACTTCTTCACGAATGTGGCGCATGAGATACGTACACCGCTTACACTGATAAAGAGTCCGCTCGAGAATGTATTGGTTTCCCAGTCTGTCTCGGACGACATCAGGGATGATTTGGAGACCATGGAACTGAACACCAACCGGCTGCTCGATTTGGTGAACCAGTTGCTGGACTTCCGGAAGACGGAGACGCAAGGCTTCCAATTGAATTTTGTGGAATGCGACGTGTCTGAGCTCTTGCAGAAGACGTATAAGCGCTTCAAGCCTCTGGCACGCGAAAAAGGGCTGGCATTGAGCATAGAGACTCCCGAAAGCTTGTATGCTTCGGTTGATAGGGAAGGGCTTACCAAGATTATCAGCAATCTGCTGACCAATGCGATAAAGTATTCGGAGACCTATATACGCATCAGGCTATATTCGGAAGGTGAAAGACTGCTGCTTTCTGTATGCAATGACGGCCTTGTCATTCCGGTAGAGATGCGCGAGGAGATTTTCAAGCCGTTCATCCAGTATAAAACCGGTACCTTGCGCTCTGTACCCGGCACCGGTATCGGGCTTGCACTTGCCCGTTCATTGGCCGAACTCCATGAGGGTACGTTGTGCATGGAAGATTCGATGGAGAACAACTGTTTCCTGCTGTCACTTCCGCTGAAGCACGAGCAGACGGTGGCTATGGAGCATAAAGAACCGGTAACGGGCGGGGAATCCTCTGAGGAAAGTGGTGCAGGTACTGCCTTGGAACAGCACCGGTATACTCTTTTGGTGGTGGAAGACAGTCTGGAAATGCAGGCATTTGTTGTGAAACAGCTCTCTTCGGAATATCGTGTGCTGACTGCCGTGAATGGGGTGGAAGCTTTGAAGGTGTTGAAGGAACATACTGTAAATCTTGTCATTTCAGACATTATGATGCCCGAGATGAATGGATTGGAGCTGTGCGAGCATCTGAAGTCCGAGCTTGACTATAGCCATATACCGATTATCCTGCTTACGGCGAAGACGACCCTTCAAGCCAAGATAGAGGGAATGAAGCTGGGGGCTGACGTATATATAGAAAAGCCTTTCTCTGTGGAATATCTGAAAGTGTGTGTAGCCAATCTGCTGAACAACCGTGAGAAGCTACGGGCTTCTTTCGTCAATTCTCCTTTTGTGCAGACGGGCAGTATGGCAATGACAAAGGCAGATGAATCTTTCCTTAAGACATTGAAGGAAGTGGTAGTTGCCAATATGCAGAATCCGGATTTCTGTCTGGATGATATGGCAAGCCTGCTGAACATGAGCCGTTCGAGCCTGAACCGGAAGATAAAGGGCATATTGGATATGACCCCGAATGACTACATCCGCCTGGAGCGGTTGAAGAAAGCGGCGCAGCTTTTAAAGGAAGGAGAGTGCAAAATCAATGAGGTTTGCTACATGACCGGCTTCAATACTCCTTCCTATTTTACCAAGTGCTTCCAAAAACAATTTGGTATTCTGCCCAAAGACTTCGTGAAATGATAGCATGGAATGCTTGCTAAATATAACAATCCAATCAAATGCCCCTGAGGTGTCTCTCAGGGGCATTTGATTGGATTTATAATTGCATAGATTGAAGCGATATTTGCATTAATTTTAGCTTTATGCGGATATATTTGCATCCGAAAGCCAACAATTTATAATACTATGACCCCTATGCCTATGACGTAACAAATCCTAATCAATGTTCTATGATTGGCAGAAGTGACTAATCACTTTCTGCGGTGTATTTAAAAAGCGGGCGTTAGTTTCCGCATAGTTTTAAAATCTAATTCTATAAAAAATGATCAAGAAAATCTTATTCTTATTCTTTGTTGTGTTTGCAGCTACCGCTTATTCACAAGATGTGACCATAACGGGAACGGTGACGGATGCAAATAGTGAGCCTTTGGTGGGCGTGAATGTATTGGTGAAGGGTACTACCACGGGTGCCATTACCGATATTGACGGTAATTTCTCAGTGAGTGGAAAAAAAGGAAGTACACTCGTTTTCTCTTATATCGGTATGCTTACGCAGGAAGTTGTCTATAAGGGAACTGCCTTGCGCGTGGTGATGAAAGATGATTCGAAAGCACTGGAAGAAGTGGTTGTCATCGGTTATCAGACCGTGAAGAAGTCCGACTTGACTGGAGCGGTTGCCGTTGTTGATACCAAGGAAATGAAGAAAAGCGCTGCAGGAACACTGGTCAGCCAGATGCAGGGTTTGGCAACCGGTATTAACGTACGCAGTAGCGGTAGGGCGGGCGAAGATGCCTCTATTGAAATTCGCGGTGTCGGTTCTTTGAGTAATAACTCTCCGTTGTGGGTAATTGATGGTATGATTACAGATCCGGGAGTTGACTTCAACCCTGCAGATGCAGAATCCATCCAGATTCTGAAGGACGCTTCTGCTGCTGCCATCTACGGTTCGCGTGCTGCCAATGGTGTGATTATCGTTACTACCAAGAAGGGTACGAAAGGTCCCATGAAGGTGAATGTAAGCGTAAAGGAAACATTGGAATGGAGCCCGAAATTTGATTTGATGAATGCGGCAGAATATATCAAGTATAATGATATTGCCTATAATGAAGCTATCAAAGATGGCATTGCTACTGTAAACAGCACTCAGAAACACTCACAGTATGATACCAACTGGCAGGATGAAGTGTTGAAGACCGCATTGGTGCAGGACTACAACGTATCACTCTCCGGTGGCGGTGACTCCGGTAGTTATTTTGTATCAGCCGGCTACTATAACAATGACGGCGTTTCTTATGGAAATACTTTCGACCGTTATAGCTTCCGTGTCAATACACAAGGTAAAAAGGGCTGGTTCTCTTTTGGTGAAAACTTGGCTTATTCACTCACAAACACAGACCCGAACCAGACCAATACCTACAATGACTTTTTGCGTATGATGCCTACTATTCCTATCTATGATGAGAATAATCCGGGTGGATATGGCTATGGTGATGCTGCCAAATACAATACTTTTGGTGTGAACCCGATTGCCCGTGAAGATTTGGAATACCGTCATTTCCGCCAGAATCGTTTGAATGGTTCTTTATGGTTGGAATTCAAGCCATTCGAATTCCTTTCCTATAAATTCAATGGTGGTATTGACCTTTACTTTTATGAGAATTCATGGTTCCGTGGAGAAGGTAACTGGACTCAGAATCAGGAACACCGTGATCCGGAAAGCCAGAAGGCACGTGACAACACCTACAACATGTTGATTGAGCACACGTTGAACTTCAATAAGGATTTTGGTAAGCATCATGTGGATGCCGTGGTCGGTACTACTTACCAGCACCATGAGTGGGAAGGTTTGTGGGCTTCCCGTCTGAACTTTCCGATGACGGGTAACGGCGATTACTTTACAGTTTTGAATGCAGGACAGAGCAATCAGCAGAATTCAAACAGCATCAGCGAGAATGCGATGATTTCTTATTTGGGACGTGCAAACTACGTTTATGATGATAAATACTATCTGACTGCCACTTTCCGTCGTGACGGTACTTCTCGCTTGGCTAAGGAAAACCGCTGGGGCAATTTCCCCTCATTCTCCGGTGCCTGGAGAATTTCAAAGGAGGAATTCTTTGATGTGCCTTGGATTAATGACTTGAAAATTAGAGGTAACTGGGGTCGTCTTGGTAATTCTTCCATTGGTGATTGGGATTATATCGGAACTATCAACCAGAGTATTGTAACTGTATTCGGTGGTGCTATTGTTCCGGGTTCTACTCAGGTGAAACTGGTGAATGCAGGTCTTGTTTGGGAAACAAAAGAAACGGTGAATGTAGGTTTTGATGCCAGTTTCCTGAACCAACGCCTGACTGTCAGTGCGGAATATTATAATTCAAAAACCAGTGACGTATTGGCTGAGACTCCGATTGCCATTTCTACCGGTAATCAAGGAGGCTCTCCGTGGAAAAATGCTGCCAGCTTGCGCAACAAGGGCTTCGAGTTTACATTTGGTTGGAAAGACCAGATTTCAGGCTTTAAGTACAGCGCTTTACTGAATGTGACTACGATGGATAACGAAGTTCTGAGCTTGGGACGGGATGGGTCGGAAAGAAACTTTATTGATTCCGGTCAAGCCAGAACAGAGCCGGGAAGGTCGTTGGCCGAATTCTATCTGAGAAAAACAGACGGCATCTTCCGGACACAAGAGGAAATAGACAATTATGTGACGAAAGGTAACCATGTACCGGGACCTAATGAAGATAAAGTACCTGCCGGTACACCGATCATGATTGAAGGGAAACGTCCGCAATTGGGAGACGTTAAGTATCTTGATTTAAATGATGACGGTCAAATTACTGATATTGACCGTGATTATTGTGGTAGTCCATGGGCCAAGATGCAAATGTCGTTGGTATTGAATGCAGAGTGGAAGAACTTCGATTTCAGTATGATGTGGAACGGTCAATTTGGCAATAAGATATACAACGTATCCCGTTGGCAAGGACGTCTGTTTGCAGACAACTCCAACTATATCCGCTTTGAGAAGGGCGAAGAGCCTTATCAGGTGAATCCTAACTCCAATACCCCACGTATCATTTACGGTGACTTCCGCAACTCGCGTGATGCCGACCGTTTCCTGGAGAATGGTTCTTACTTCCGTATGAAGAATATCTCTATCGGTTATAATTTCAAGCAGAAGTGGCTGACCAACTTGGGCGTTGAGAAACTCCGTCTGTTTGCTACCGGTAGCAACTTGATTACTATTACCGGATATTCCGGTCTGGATCCTGACTTCAAGGGTGCGAATTCCGTTTGGAACAGTGGTACGGACAGCTTTGCTTATCCCAATACCCGTTCGGTGATGTTTGGATTGGATTTGACCTTTTAACTTATAAATCAGTTTGTAAATTATGAAAAAGATATATAATGGATTAATGCTCGCAGGTGCCTTGACATTGTGCACTGGATGCAGTTCTAGTTTATTGGATATTGATAATCCCAATGAAGTGACCAACGATACTTATTGGAATAAGCCGGAAGATGCTACAGCTGGTGTAAATGCCTGCTACAGTTTTCTTTATAAGGAAGGTACTTGGATGCGTTGGCTCTCTTTTCGCTACGATTTGACCTCGGACGAGGGATGGAGTTCTTCTCCTTGGATTGAATTGGGTGACTGGACACGTTTTCTTTACAACAATTATAATTTTTACGAAGGCAACAATATACATTGGGAACATTTCTACGTAGGTATTTTCCGTTGCAACCAAGTGTTGAGTCATGTGCCTAATATTGAAATGGACGAGACTACAAAGAACCAGGTATTGGCACAAGCTTCTTTCTTACGTGCAATGTGGTATTTTCAGGTAAATCTGTTGTGGGACAAAGGAACGATGCCTTTGGAACCTAAAGATGCCAATTATATTCCGGAAGACGCTTCCGAGCAGGAAATATGGGATCAAGTGGAGAAAGACTTGCTGTTTGCTATGGATTATCTTCCTGAATCTTGGGATGCTGCCAATTTGGGACGTGCCACCAAAGGCGCTGCCAAAGCATTGTTGGGCAAGGCCTATATGCAACAACATAAGTATGACAAGGCGAAGGAACAATTGCAATGGCTGATTGATAAAGAGGGCTCTTTGTACGATCTTATCGCCAATCGTGAAGATAATTTCACTGACTTGGATGAGAACAACAAGGAAGGTATCTTTGAAATTCAGTTCGATGACCAAAACAAGGGTGGTACGGGTAATGATGCCAGTATGGCATTCGGTTTCCAGCGTACTCAGTTCTATGCTCCGAGTGGTATAGGTTGGGGAGATGGTAAGGCACGTCGCTGGTTGGTAGATGAGTTCTTGAAAGAGAAACGTATTGACGGAAAGAATGACTTGCGTTTGTATGGTAGTATTCTGTACCGTGGATTCTCACAAGACTTCCCCGATCAACCGAAGAAATATTATGGATTTGAAAATGCCGATTGGAATGACGGTTGGGGAACTGACCCGGAAGACTGCTACATACGTAAATACAATACTGCTTACTATCGTGATGCAGAAGATTACTTTGCCCGTAACAACTATCGTATCATGCGTTATGCAGATATCTTGATGAACTACGCAGAATGTCTTGTTGAAACGGGTACTAATCCTGCCGATGCTGCTGTTTATGTGGATAAGGTAAGAGAACGTGCCGGTCTGGCCAAGTTGAAAGACAGTCAGTGGAAAGACTGCCTGAGTTCTAAAGATGCCTTTATCAAGCGCCTGCAGATGGAACGTACTTTGGAACTCTGTTTCGAAGGTTGGCGTTGGGCTGACTTGAAGCGTTGGGGATTACTTGATTCTCAGGCTGGAATTGATGAGCTGAAAGCCCGTGACAAGGACTTCAATAACTTCATCGTCGGTAAGCACAGACGTTTGCCCATTCCGAGAGATGAAGTGATGAACAGCACGGTAGGTGGTGTTGCACATCTTACTCAGAATCCTAACTATTAATAACTAAAGAAGGCTATGCCTGGAAGCCTGTTCTCATTCAGGATGCTTCCGGCATAGCCTTTTCTTTCTTAAATCTTATACCATATGCTTGTCTGTAAAAAACTACTATTACCATTCGCTTTTGCTTGCTGCGGCAGCTTGTTTGCGCAGAACATCCAGAATCCGGTACTTCCGGGAGTGGCGGATGCCGGCGTAATGAAATATAATGGCAAATATTATATTGGCGGGGTCCGTACAAACGGGGATTTCTATGTATCCGATGACCTGGTTCATTGGGGGAAACCTATCCATGTCGTATCCATGGACAATGACTGGACCAGAGGCAGCGGAGCCGGAGATGACCAGATTCATGCCAATGACATGTTCTATCTGAATGGAGATTTTCATTTGTACTGGTCAGTCAATTATTGGGGAAAGGACAAGCATGCCGTTCACATTGTACATGCGCAGAGCAAAGATGCCCTGGGCGCTTACACAGAGCCGAACAAGAAGACATGGATGGATAACCGTATCGACCCCAAAGTTTTCAGAGATGATGACGGGCAACTATACATGTATATGGTACGCTTTACCGATGGGAATACCATCTGGGGACGTAAAATGAAGAACCCGGCAGAATTTGCCGGCGAACCGGTGTGCCAGTTCGCCTCATTGCCGGACACATGGGAAACGATGGATAACAGAGTGGCGGAGGGACCGTGGGTCATGAAGTATAGAGACCGCTACTATATGATGTATAATGCCAACCACACCTCTACAGAGTGGGGCAATTATCAGTTGGGAGTTGCTGAGGCAGACTCTCCTTTAGGTTTTCAAAATGGTAATAAATATAGCTATCCGGTTGTAGGCTGCAATCAGACACAACTGGAGGAGAAGCAAGTGGATTTATTGCGGTATGGCCGCACGTATGAGCCGTTGTTTGCTTATACGGAGAGCAAACCGGGAAGCGATTGGACAAAAGCGACCTACGATGACTCCGGCTGGGCGAGGGGGGAGACCGGCTTTTCGTCCCGTGAAGTGAAAGGTTCCACCACCCGGCATCTGGGCACCTTGTGGAATACGCCCTCCTTATGGTTGCGAAAGACTTTCTCTGCCGGTAGCGAAACCGGCAACCTGGCATTGCGTGTCGCTCACGACGGAGATACCCGGATTTATCTGAACGGAACACTTGTCTACGAGAAGCAGGGGCGTGATTATTGTATCGTGAACCTGGACAAGAAGCTGCGTGCTGCTTTGAAGGAAGGCACGAATCTGCTTGCCGTAGAAACAAACAAGGGACGTTCGCAATTCTTCGACGTTTCTCTGTTCGATATGAAAGACGGTATTGCCGATGATATTCTGATGACTCCCGGTCAGCCCAATATTTTGAGAGGCCCCAACGGATTTGAATGGTGGCTGATTTATATGGCAAACAAGAACGATGAGCATCGGGGGCAATATATCAACCGTGTCCAGTTCTTCGACAAGACGTTGTTTGTGGATGGTATCACCGGCCCTCGCACGGCAGGTTATCATCCCGAACCTTCGATGCCTACCTTTGCGGGTAAAGGCGAGACAGCTTCGTTCGGTGTGTTGCAACAAGTACAGCCGTCCGTGGCTTACTTGTTCGAGACGGGAGTCAAGACCGAGGGTGGAGCCGGCATCGTTGCCTGGTGGAAGGATGCGGATAACTGTGCCTATGTCGGTCTGGATGCCGAGAACCGGAGCTGGTACCTGCGTACACTTGTCGGCGGTAAGGAAAATAAGGAATCCTATGCCCTGCCTGAAGATTTCCGTTGGGGTGTGTACCATCATCTGCGCATTGAGCGTAACGGTGGCTGTCTGAAGATTTGGCTGGATGAGATTCCCGCACCGGGGAGACATGTCTTTGCAGAGGCTCTTCCGGTAGAAGAAGCGGGTGTTCCCGGAGTATTTGACGAGACAAAGTCTGCCTTGTTCGAAGGGGCTACCTATACCATCGGCTTCGATGATGTGCATTTCCAGCTTTCGGGGAATGAGGAGTTGTTGAAGGGCGATTTCTTGAACGATTATGAATTCAGCTTCCAGTTGTCCGGCTTGTCCGGACAAGACAAGGCAGGAAGCTATCCGGTTTATGTGGATAAGGATAACTATGTGAAGGCTCAGTTCGATGGCATCACCCGTATGCTTGAGGTGACAGCCGTGAAGAAAGGGAAAACTGCCTGGAAGAAGGAATTCCCGTTGGGATGCCTGCAAACGCTCTATCCGGATGTGAAGTATACCGACTTCATTGAGAAAGGTTATCGTTTTGCCGCACCTGCATGGTTGGATACACTTTACCTGAATCGTCACGAAGCAGGCAATAAATCCGAATTTGTGGATGACATGTTCGGCAAGTTCGACATAGAATACCTGAATGGCGGCGAATGGCATCCGATAGAAAACAAAGATAGGGGGATAGCAGAACATCCTGCATATAATTATTGTACCTTTACTCCGGTAAAGGCAGAAGGCATCCGCTTCATCAACAAAGAGGCGGAGGATTTGGAACGCCATATCTATAAGATAGGTGTACATGAATTGTGGAAGGAATCCTATAATTTTCGTGCCGTGCGTCGTGCAGACAAGCTGTATCTGTTTGTCGACGGCAGGGAGCTGGGAGCTTTGGATATACGCTACCCTGCATCCCGCATCGGATTCTGTTCGGAGGGCGGCTCTCCGGTTTATAGTGGTACGTTGTATTATCATGTAGGGCAGAGGCGCGATTAGACGCAATCGTGGGATGTGCCGTTCCGTATATATGTAATGAAAGATGTATATAGAAGCCGGTGTTTGTATTTCCTTGTGAATCAGTGTGATGGACTGGGGTGATTCAGTATACGACTGAATGTATTTCAGTATACGATTGAATAGGATTCAGTATACGACTGAATAGGGTTCAATATACGGGTGTAACGGAACATCTTCTTGAAAGTAAATATTTATCATCATAACAATTGTTTAAGAAAGAATCATGAAAAAGAATTTTATATGTATGTATCTGTTTCTGTTGGCCACGCTGGCTTCCTGCCAGTCCTGCTCTTCAGACTATAAGGATGTGGACGATATTGTTGTCGAAGGAGTTGAAACGCCGGTGCTTTTGGGCGACCCGTTCATCATGTTGCACGATGGCACTTACTATGCCTATGGCACCCATGCGGATGAAGGCATCGAAGTCTATACCTCCGATGATTTGAAGACTTGGAAGTATAAGGGCATGGCGCTCCAGAAGAAGGATGTCTGGGCCGACCGCTGGTTCTGGGCACCGGAGGTCTACGAAGTGAACGGGAAGTTCTATATGTATTACTCGGCAGACGAGCATATCTGTGTGGCAACAGCAGACTCACCTGCAGGACCATTTACCCAAAGTAAGAAGGAACCGATGATTGCCGATGAGAAATGCATTGACAACTCTCTGTTTATTGATGATGACGGCACGCCTTATCTCTTCTTCGACCGTTTCAACGACGGGCTCAACATCTGGGTGGCCGAATTGGAGAAAGACCTCATGACTATCAAGAAGGAGACCATGCACCCTTGCATCCACGTCTCTCAGGCATGGGAGGAGGTATGGCCCCGTGTGAATGAAGGCCCGTTTGTCATCAAGCGTAATGGGCTCTACTATATGACCTATTCTGCCAATAGCTATGAAAGTCCTTTCTACGGCATAGGTTGCGCCACAGCTACCGATTTGATGGGTACTTGGACCAAATACGAGGAGAATCCTTTGCTGCAGAAACCCGGAGAACTGGTTGGGGTGGGGCACAGTGCCACCTTCACAGACAAGGCAGGCAAGCTTCGTATAGTTTTCCATGCCCATAAGGACAAGAGTAGTATCCACCCACGTGCCATGTACATCAGTGACGTTTCTTTCGAGAAAGTGGACGGTGTGGACCGTATGAGAATCAGCAAGGACTATATGACGCCCAAAATAGTAAAATAAGAGATGGATATGAAGAAGAATTATATATTGCTACTGTTGCTTTGTCTTTGCTTTGCAGGCTGCAAGGAGAAGACGGTTGTAGAATCAGACTATCTGCCGATTGCCGACCCTTACGTAATGCTTTACGAAGGCAAGTATTATGCTTACGGCACTGGAGGTACGGTAGAAGGAGAAGGCTTTGCCTGCTTCTCTTCCGATGACTTGAAAAACTGGACGCGTGAAGGCCAGGCGTTGTCGGCAGCAGATTCCTACGGTACGTGGGGATTCTGGGCGCCGGAGGTCTACTACATCGAATCGAAAAAGAAGTTTTATCTGTTCTACTCCACCGAGGAGCATATCTGCGTGGCAACGGCAGATGTTCCCCAAGGTCCGTTCCGTCAGGAAGTGAAGCAGCCGATATGGGATGAGAAGAGTATCGATACCTCTCTATTCATTGATGATGACGGTACGCCTTACCTTTATTTCGTGCGTTTTACAGATGGCAACGTCATCTGGGTGGCAGAGATGAACGATGACCTAACCGGGATCAAGCAGGAGACGCTGACAGAGTGCATTAAGGTGGGAGAGCCTTGGGAACTTTCGCAGGACAAGCCTGCTAAGGTGGCCGAAGGTCCTTCAATTTTGAAGAAAGAGGGTGTCTACTACCTGGTTTATTCAGCCAATCACTTTGAAAGCAAGAACTACGGAGTGGGTTACGCGACTTCGAACAGCCCGATGGGACCGTGGAAGAAATACGAGGGAAATCCGATTCTGCAACATGCCGACGGCTTGATGGGTACCGGTCATGGAGCACCCTTCTGCTGTAAGGACGGTAGCTGGAAATACATTTTCCATGCACATTGGGATTCCACGAAAGTACAGCCGCGCACTTCGTATATCAAGGATTTTGCCATTTCCGACCAGGGAACGGTTTCTATCGGTGGCTCTCTTATCCGTCCGCAGGTATTGGGCAGTACATCACCCGAAAAGTAAAATGAAAGAATGAAAAGAATACATTGTATGAAGAAGTTTCTTGTATTATCAGTGTTATGCAGTCTGATAGCCTGTTCCTCGTCATCGGCTACAAAAGAGGATAAACCGGAAGAACAACAGCCGAAGAATGTCTATCGCAATCCGGTGATAGATTATAGTTTGCCAGACCCTTCTGTCATTGAGGGAGATGATGGATACTACTATTTGTATGCCACCGAGGACATACGCAATCTGCCGATTCACCGTTCCAAGAACCTGGTGGATTGGGAGTATGTAGGTACTGCCTTTACCGACCGTACGCGGCCTGATTTTGAGCCGAACGGCGGTTTGTGGGCGCCGGACATCAACAAGATAGGTGATAAATACGTGCTCTATTATTCTATGTCTGTTTGGGGAGGCGAGTTAACTTGCGGCATCGGTTGTGCTACTGCCGATAAGCCTGAGGGACCTTTTACGGACCACGGAAAGATGTTCCGCAGCAATGAAATCAATGTACAGAACTCCATCGACCCTTTCTATATAGAAGATGGAGGGAAGAAATATCTTTTCTGGGGCAGTTTTCGAGGAATCTATGCGATTGAACTGTCTGATGACGGACTCTCTCTGAAGGACGGCGCCACACCGCAGCAAGTGGCAGGAACCGCTTACGAAGGTACCTATATTCACAAGAAGGACGGGCATTACTACTTCTTTGCTTCCATAGGAAGTTGTTGTGAGGGATTGAAGAGTACTTACACTACTGTTGTAGGCCGTTCAGATAATCTTTTCGGCCCCTATGTCGACAAGAATGGCGGTAGCATGATGGATAACAAGCACGAAGTGCTGATTCAGAAAAGTAATTCCTTTGTGGGTACCGGTCATAATTCGGAGATTGTGACGGACAATGCCGGCAATGACTGGTTCTTCTATCATGCGGTGAGCACAAAGAAGCCTGAAGGCCGTGTATTGATGTTGGATAAGATTAGCTGGGAAGACGGATGGCCGACGGTAGAAGGCTCCGTTGCATCCACGGAAGCGGAGAAACCGAAATTTTGACAAGTATGAAGAAATCTATTTTAATCTCCTTGTTGGCCCTATTGATGATGGGCTGTCAAGTATCGGGTGGCAGTTCCTTGAAAGTGGAGGAAACCACTGTTGAAATGCGGAAGAATCCCGAAGGAGTGGCTGTATCGGCTCCCCGTTTCTCATGGCAACTGGTAACCGACAAGCAGGATGTGATGCAGACTGCTTATCAGATTGAAGTGGCGGACTCGGACAAGGGCTTGCAGGCCGGCTCCGGGCTGGTATGGAACAGCGGTCGTGTGGAGTCTGGCCAATCGGTGCTGGTGAAGTACGCAGGGGCGCCTTTGGAGTCGGGACAGAAATATTGGTGGCGTGTCACTGTATGGACAAATACCGGTGACAAGGCGCAAAGTAGTATCCAATATTGGTCAATGGCTTTGCTGGACAGTTCGGACTGGAAAGCCGGCTGGATTGGACTGAACGACAGTACAAACTTGAAACTGGACGGTGAGCGGACCATCCTTCCGGCACGTTATCTGCGGAAGGAGTTTGATTTGCCGTCACAGCCGAAGCGTGCAGTCCTTTATGTTTCGGGAGTAGGCTCTTCCGTATGCTATATGAATGGCGAGAGGATTGGAAACGATGTATTCGGTCCTTTGCCTACCTGGTACGATGCTTCTGTATCTTATCTGACCTATGATGTCACCCCCTTGTTGAAGTCCGGTACCAATGCGATAGGCGTGGCTCTGGGCAACGGCCGCTATCTTTCCATGCGCGCCAATGGGATGGTAGGTTTTGGTTTGCCCCGTCTCATGGCGCAGTTGAATATAGAGTACGACAATGGTGAGACGGTGTCGGTAGTCAGCGATGATTCCTGGAAAGCGACGAACCACGGTCCTATAACTGCGAACAACGAATTTGACGGTGAACATTACGATGCCCGCTTGGAATTGGGTAAATGGACGGAAAGCGGCTATGATGATTCCGGATGGCAGTTGGCCGAACGGATGGAGGCTCCCAAAGGAAAACTTGTGGCACAGCTCTCTCCGAGTCTGAAGGTGATGGAGGAGATAAAGCCAATATCCGTTAAATCGGTAGGTGATGGAAGATATATCGTGGATATGGGGCAGAATATGGTAGGAATACAGCAGGTGAAACTGCGTGGCAAGAAGGACAAGCCCATTACTATGCGTTTTGCCGAAGTGCTGAAGGACAATGGTACGGAACTGTATCTTGACAACCTGCGCAGTGCCCTTGTCACGGATATTTATACTCCTGCCGCTGACGGTGAGTTTGTTTGGGAACCGTTGTTTGTTTACCATGGTTTCCGTTTTATGGAAATATCCGGTTTGGACTATGAACCGGCAGCGGATGATTTCACCGGTAAGGTGGTGTATGATGAAATGGCAACGAACGGTACGTTCGAGACTTCCGAGGAGTTGATTAACAGACTTCACAAGAATGCCTATTGGGGAATCCGTGGAAACTATCGCGGTATGCCTACCGACTGCCCCCAGCGTGATGAACGTCTTGGATGGCTGGGCGACCGCACTACCGGTGCCTATGGTGAAAGTTTCATTTTCGGCAATGCCTTGATGTATAAGAAGTGGCTGGTGGATATAGAAGAGTCCATGAATGAAAATGGAAGTATCTCTGTGGTATCTCCCCGTTACTGGACTATCTTCCATGATGACGTGACTTGGCCGGCTGCCTATTTTTACGTAGCCGACATGCTTTACCGCCAGTTTGGCGATGATAGCTCCATCAAAGAGCGCTATCCGTCCATGAAGCGCTGGGTAAACCACATGACGGAGACCAAAATGAAGGACTATATTCTGGTGAAGGATGAATACGGGGATTGGTGCATGCCTCCCGAGTCGCCGGAGCTGATTCATTCGGAGGACCCTGCCCGGAAGACGAACGGCGAAGTGCTGAGTACAACGGTGTTTTACAGCATTCTGCAACTGATGGAGAAGTTCGCGCAAATGAACGGACTTCCGGCAGATGCCGAAGAGTATGCCGCACTTGCTATTAAAATCAAGGACGCTTATAACAAGAAATTCTTCAATCCCGGGACTGCACAGTATGACAACAATACGGTGACGGCGAACCTGCTTTCCCTCAGACTGGGTCTGGTTCCCGACGGATATGAAGATAAAGTATTTGCCAATGTCGTGGAGAAGACGGAAAAAGACTGTAAGGGACATGTCAGTGCCGGTGTGCTTGGCATCCAGCATCTGATGCGCGGACTTACCGAGTACGGTGGACTGGAACTTGCCTATAAGATAGTGACCAATGACACTTATCCCTCATGGGGCTACATGATTAAGAAGGGTGCAACCACCATTTGGGAATTATGGAATGGTGACACGGCAAATCCGGCGATGAATTCAAGAAACCATGTGATGCTTTTGGGAGATCTGCTGATATGGTTCTATGAGGATCTTGCCGGCATAAAGAATACTCCCGCTTCCGTCGGGTTCAAGCAAATTCTGATGGAACCGGTATTCCCGGAAAAACTGAATTATGTGAATGCTTCGCATGTATCGCCTTATGGCAGAATAGGAAGTTCCTGGAAACGTGATGGCAATAAGCTGGAGTGGAACGTTGAGATTCCTGCCAATACAACCGCTACGGTCAAGCTGCCGCTTGACTTCCATGTACAGGTAGATGCCGGTCAGGCGGGGATTCATTCCGTGGAGGAGGCTGACGGTAAGCTGGTAGTCGAATTGGGCTCCGGCAAGTATGTATTCATGTCTGAATGATATTTTTCTAACAACAATAAAACAGATGTAACTATGAGACTAAAAAGATTGTTTTTGGGGGTAATGCTTTTGGTGGGCATTACGGGTGCCGGAGCGGCAAATGCTGCTCCGGAAGACATCTCTGCTTCTATTTCCTTGAAAGTGCCGGGGAATGATGCCAAGCAATATCCGCTGGCCTTGCAGAAGATGCAGGATGGTATGTACAGCTGCCGGGCTTCGGAAACGTTGCCATTGGACATCATCCGCCAGGTGGTGGACAAGGATGGCAAACTGCGCATTACCGTCACACTCAAGGCACTGGAAAATGTGTATTTCAACTACGGGGAACAGATAAAGACCGGTTACAAGCATT
>OGNG01000651.1_pt1 | contig 19752 bp, 20 predicted proteins | sample 1573431 | NCBI WGS metagenome assembly OGNG01 (sample SAMEA2581927, study PRJEB24529) | metagenome | biome: Human gut stool | place: China | collected 2011
ATGCGTGATCTGATCCTTCAACTCAGCAAAAGTTCGATTTATTCAACAAAGCCGCATTGAGGCTGTAGCCCAAGGCGATGTTTGCGATGGAGGCACCGGGTTCAGAACACTCCTGAATGACCTGGGCCTTGAAAGATTTGCTGTAGGTACGGCGCTGAGGGCGCATGGAAAATCCGCTTGATGGGCCATGGCCTTCGGCGGCGGTGTCGGGAAGGTGTGTTGGCCGGACGGATACTGTTGAACTACGTTGTCTGGGGCAACGGAAGTGTTTCGGCCCGACTCTGGAACGCGATCCGCAGCGACGACTGGGCAATTCCGCACGTTGGCCTGAGCAGCCTCGGGGAAATCGTCGTCTGGGCGCGCCCAGACGAGTTTCCGCCATGGAACATGCAGACAAGCAAGGGGCTGCGGGCACTCGGCTACAACGTGAGGATCGGTGTTTGATCGAGGCGCCTGTGGCACACGCAGGCTGACGAGCCAGGCGCTGTCCATTGCCTGAGCAGTTGACCTGCATCAATGGGGCGGGAGAACGCTGCACATTGACTCTTGAAGTTATTCATAGTAGGTCTAATATTACAAAGTATTGCAAGGATTTCCTTGGCCGGAACCGCAAAGCGACGCGATTGGAGAGGGTGAGATGAAAGCGCACCTACAGGTGATTTTCACGCTCGATGAATTGGCTGCGTACTTGAAAGTCGGCAAGCGGACGCTTTATCGGCTCGCCGCACACGGGGAAATTCCGGCTTTCAAGGTGGGCGGGACGTGGCGGCTTCGTCAAAGTGAAATCGATCAGTGCATCAATGATCAGACCCGAGCCGGAGCAAAGAAGGAGGTGATGCGCAAGCGTGAACAGCAGAAGTCATCCGAGCAGCCCGTGTCACCTGGGCGCACTGCCCGTCACAGCAGGCAAAGGGCTTGAGTAACTCGTTTTCCAATTTTTCTGGAGGTATGACATGGACATCGATTTCAAGAAGTTGGCTCCCTGGAACTGGTTCAAGAACGAGCAGCAAGAGCAGCAGACCGCCTCTTCCCTGCCGGTGCAGCGCAATGACCTGCCAGCGGCGAGCGGGCCAGTCAGCCCGATCCTGCAACTGCGTCGGGAAATCGACCGGCTGTTCGATGACGCATTCCGGGGCTTCGGTTTTCCGGCGTTGAACATGCCGCAGTGGCCATCCGATTGGTCGGGCATGCTGAAGCCGGCCCTGGACATCCAGGAAACCGACAAGCAGTACAAGATTGCCCTGGAAGTGCCCGGTGTCGAGGAGAAGGACATCCAGATCACCCTCGACAACGACGTGCTGATGGTGCGTGGCGAGAAGCGCCAGGAACAGGAGAAGAAGGAAGGTGGCTTCCACCGTGTGGAGCGCTCCTACGGCAGCTTTCAGCGTGCCTTGAACCTGCCTGACGACGCCAACCAGGATTCGATCAAGGCATCGTTCAAGAACGGGGTGCTCACGGTCACGATCGACAAGCGCGAGGTCAGCGCGCCGAAGCAGGGACGCTCGATCCCGATCAACGGCTGACGTCGCCGGCTCGTTCGTCACAAGAAAAACCCGTCCCGAGACGAGGTGTCGCGGCTCGCGATGCCTCGTCGCCTCAACCTTTTCAACCTTCTAAGGAGCATCAGCATGGCCAGAAAACAATGCCAGGTCTGCGGCCAACCCGCCACCGTGCGGGTGGAAGCCAATCTCAACGGTCGTCACAGCACCATGCTGTTGTGCGACGACCATTACCGGCAATTAGTGCGCCAGCAAAAGCGCACCGTTTCGCCGCTGGAAGCCTTGTTCGGTTCGCGCAGCGGCCTGTTCGAGGACTTCCTCGGCAGTGACTTCTTCCGCATCGGCGACGACGCGACGCCAGTTGCCGCCGATACCGATGACGTGGTCGATGCCTCGTTTGGCGAGCCCGCCGCCGCAGGTTCGGGTGCGCCGCGCCGTCGCGGCAGTGGGCTGGCCAGCCGCATCAGCGAACAGTCGGAAGCCTTGTTGCAGGAGGCCGCCAAACACGCTGCCGAATTTGGCCGCTCCGAGGTGGATACCGAACATCTGCTGCTGGCGCTGGCCGACAGCGACGTGGTCAAGACCATCCTGGGTCAGTTCAAGATCAAGGTCGATGACCTCAAGCGGCAGATCGAGTCTGAGGCCAAGCGCGGGGACAAGCCCTTCGAGGGCGAGATCGGCGTGTCGCCGCGCGTGAAGGATGCGCTCAGCCGCGCCTTCGTGGCCTCCAATGAACTCGGCCATTCTTATGTCGGTCCAGAGCATTTCCTGATTGGTCTGGCCGAGGAAGGCGAAGGGCTGGCCGCCAACCTGCTGCGCCGCTACGGCCTGACGCCGCAGGCGCTGCGCCAACAGGTCAGCAAGGTGGTCGGCAAGGGCGCCGAGGATGGACGCGCTGAGACGCCGACCAACACGCCAGAACTCGACAAGTACTCGCGCGACCTGACCAAGATGGCGCGCGACGGCAAGCTCGACCCGGTGATCGGCCGCGCGCAGGAGATCGAAACCACCATCGAGGTGCTGGCCCGGCGCAAGAAGAACAACCCGGTGCTGATCGGCGAGCCGGGTGTGGGCAAGACCGCCATCGTCGAAGGGCTGGCGCAGCGCATGGTGGCGGGTGAAGTGCCCGAGACCTTGCGCGACAAGCGCCTGGTGGAACTCAACATCAACGCCATGGTGGCCGGCGCCAAATATCGCGGCGAGTTCGAGGAGCGCGTGCAGAAGGTGCTGAAGGAGGTGACCGAGCACCAGGGCGAGCTGATTTTGTTCATCGACGAGGTGCACACCATCGTCGGTGCCGGCCAGGGCGGTGGCGAAGGCGGGCTGGACGTGGCCAACGTATTCAAACCGATGATGGCGCGCGGTGAACTCAACCTGATCGGCGCCACGACGCTGAACGAGTACCAGAAATACATCGAGAAGGATGCCGCACTGGAGCGGCGCTTCCAGCCGGTGACGGTGCCCGAGCCGACGGTGGCCCAGACCATCATGATTCTGCGCGGCCTGCGCGACACCTTCGAGGCGCACCACAAGGTCAGCATCTCCGAGGACGCGATCATCGCGGCGGCCGAGTTGTCCGACCGCTACATCACGGCGCGCTTCCTGCCGGACAAGGCGATCGACCTGCTCGACCAGGCGGCCGCGCGCGTGAAGCTGTCGGCCACGGCCCGGCCGGTGGCCGTGCAGGAGCTGGAGTCCGAACTGCACCAGCTGCGGCGTGAACAGGATTACGTGGCCGCGCGCAAGCAGTACGACCAGGCCGCCGAGCTCGGCAAGCGCATCGAAGCCAAGGAGGCCGAGCTCAAGAAGCTCGTCGAGAACTGGGAGCGGGAGCGGGCCTCCGGCAGTGCAGAGGTCAAGGCGGAACACGTGGCGCAGATCGTCTCGCGCCTGACCGGCATCCCGGTCAACGAGTTGACGGTGGAAGAGCGCGAAAAGCTGCTGCACTTGGAACAACGGCTGCACGAGCGCCTGGTGGGACAAGACGAGGCGGTCCGTGCCGTGGCCGATGCCGTGCGGCTGTCCCGCGCCGGCCTGCGCGAAGGCAGCAAACCGGTGGCTACCTTCCTGTTTCTGGGCCCGACCGGGGTGGGCAAGACCGAGCTCGCCAAGGCATTGGCCGAATCGATCTACGGCGATGAGCACGCCCTGTTGCGCATCGACATGTCGGAATATGGCGAACGCCATACCGTGGCGCGGCTGGTGGGCGCGCCTCCGGGCTATGTCGGTTACGACGAAGGCGGTCAGCTCACCGAGAAGGTGCGGCGCAAGCCCTACAGCGTGCTGCTGCTCGACGAGATCGAGAAGGCACACCCTGACGTCTACAACATCCTGCTGCAAGTGTTCGACGACGGTCGCCTCACCGACGGCAAGGGCCGGGTGGTGGATTTCACCAACACCATCATCATCGCCACGTCCAACCTGGGTTCGGACATCATCCAGCGACGGCTGAAGGCGCGTGGGGCGGCCGACGAGGAGTACGAAAAGACCAAGGCCGAGGTCATGGACGTGCTGCGCGGCCACTTCCGGCCCGAGTTCCTCAACCGCATCGACGAGATCATCGTCTTCCATGCGCTGGGTAAGGAGGAGATCCGCCACATCGTCGGCCTGCAGCTCGATCGCGTGGCGCGCAGCGCCGCCAGCCAGGGCGTGACGCTCACTTTCGATCAGACGCTGATCGACCATTTCGCGGAAGAAGGCTACAAACCCGAGTTCGGTGCGCGTGAACTCAAGCGCCTGATCCGCAGCGAGCTGGAAACTGCGCTGGCGCGCGAGATGCTCGGTGGCGGCATCGGCAAGGGCGATCACGCCAGCGCACGCTGGGACGACAAGGCCGAACGCGTGGTGTTCGAACGCAAAGAGCCACTGCAGACCCCGGCCGAGCCGGAGCAGCCGGATGCCGCGAAGGCGACCGAGCCGGAGCAGCCGGATGCCGCGAAGGCGACCGAGACGCCGCACGGCGACGCTGGCAAAGGCTCGCGCAAGAAGAAGTCGGCGAGCGACGCATCTTGATGGCGGGCGAGGCTGCCGTGTCCGACCCCAAGGGCCAGGCATGGGCAGCCTCCCTGGCCTCGATCGCGGTGGCGTTCGTGGCCGCGGGTCACGCGGTCGTCTACAAGCGTGATCCGCGGTCGACCACGCCGTGGGGGCTGCTCATCAGCGGCGGCACTGCCCTCCCGCTCGCTGGCCATCCGTTTGCGTGACGGTGCGGCCCGTCTGTTCACCTGATCCTCTGGCAACTCGACTTTCGAGGAACACAGCCCATGGAAAAAAAGAATCAATGGAATACCGGCTACTGGATCGTTGCCCTCCTGCTGTTGTTGAGTTTGCAGAGCTACTGGCAGACGGCGAAAACCGTCGAGCCGGTGCCCTACAGCGAGTTCGAGAAGGCGCTGGCCGAGGGGCGCGTGGCCGAAGTGCTGGTGTCGGATCGTACGGTGACCGGGCGCCTGAAGTCGCCGGACAGCCGGGGCAAGACGACGATCGTGGCAACGAGGGTCGAACCCGATCTTGCCGATCGCCTGTCGAAGTACGACGTGCCCTATGCCCGCGTGTTGGAGAGCACCTGGCTGCGCGATGTGCTGTCGTGGATCCTGCCAGCGGTAGCCTTCTTTGGCGTCTGGTTCTTCCTGTTCCGCCGCTTCGCCGAGAAGCAGGGCATGGGCGGGTTTCTCAACATCGGTAAGAGCCGCGCCAAGGTGTTCGTGGAAAAGAACACCGGTGTGACGTTCGCCGATGTCGCGGGGGGGGATGAGGCCAAGGCGGAGCTGGTCGAGATCGTCGATTTCCTGAAGAATCCGCAGGACTATGGCCGTCTCGGGGCGCGCATTCCCAAGGGCGTGTTGCTGGTCGGCCCACCGGGCACCGGCAAGACATTGCTGGCCAAGGCTGTTGTCGGCGAGGCGGCGGTGCCCTTCTTCTCCATCTCCGGATCAGAGTTTGTCGAGATGTTCGTCGGCGTGGGTGCGGGCCGCACGCGCGGCGTCGGCGGCCACGACGAGAGCGAGCAGACCCTCAACCAACTGCTCACGGAGATGGACGGCTTCGACAGCTCGGTCGGGCTGATCATCCTCGCCACCACCAACCGCCCCGAAATCCTCGACCAGGCTCTGCTGCGTGCCGGCCGCTTCGACCGCCAGGTGCTGGTGGACCGGCCCGACAAGAAGGGGCGGCTGGACATCCTGAAGGTTCATGTCAAGAAGGTGACGCTGGCCCAGGATGTAGACCTCGAACAGGTAGCAGCACTGACCACGGGCTTTTCCGGCGCGGACCTCGCCAATAGGGTCAACGAGGCGGCGCTGGCGGCGAGGAGACGCCGTGCGTCCGCCGTGGAATTGCAGGACTTCACCGCGACCATCGAGCGCATCGTGGCGGGCCTGGAAAAGAAGAGCCGCGTGCTCAATCCCAAGGAGCGGGAAACCGTGGCCCATCACGAGATGGGCCATGCGCTGGTGGCGCTGGCGCTGCCCGAAACCGACCCCGTACACAAGATCTCGATCATCCCGCGCGGCATCGGCGCGCTGGGCTACACCTTGCAGCGCCCCACCGAAGACCGCTTCCTGATGACGCGTACCGATCTCGAGCACAAGATCGCCGTACTGCTGGGCGGGCGTGCCGCCGAAAAGCTGGTGTTCGGCGAGTTGTCTACCGGGGCGGCGGACGATCTGGCGCGAGCCACCGACATCGCCCGCGACATGATCACCCGCTTTGGCATGGACGAGGGCCTGGGCTACATCGCCTTCGAGGCGCAGCGGCCCCGCTTTCTCGATACACCGGAACTGGCCCACGGCGGTTGCCGGGTGGCCGAATCGACCCAGGCGCGCATCGATCAGGCTATCCGCGACATCGTGATGGGCGTGTTCGAGCGCGCCTACCGGATTCTCGACATCAACCGCGCGGTGCTGGAGCGCTGTGCGCGCGAGCTGCTGGCGCGGGAAACGCTCGACGAAAGCGATATCCGTCAATTGACTCAAGGACTTGTTCGGAACTGAAAACAGTAGTAGGTGCCATTCAGAGTAAACCGACGGCTCTGTTCAGTGCGTCATCCAATTCGTCGGCATTGTTCAAGGAGAACCGATATGTCTGCATTGACTCCGTGGGACCCCTTCCGGGAACTGGATGAATTGCAAAACCGCCTGGCGACGATGTTCGGACGAATACCCCAGCGACAGGGCGCCCGTACCGGCAACGAAGCCATGACCACGGCGGACTGGGCTCCAATGGCGGACATCAGCGAGGATGAGAACGCATTCCTCCTCAAGCTGGATCTGCCGGAGGTCCCCAAGGATGCCGTGCGCGTCAGCGCGGAAAACGGTGTGCTCACCATCAGCGGCGAGCGCAAACTGGAAAAAGAGGAGCAGGGCAAGAAGTTCCACCGCATCGAACGTGCCTATGGCCGCTTTGTGCGCAGCTTTGTCTTGCCTGACAACGTTGATCCGACCAAGGTGACGGCTTCCATGAAAGACGGCGTGCTGGAAGTGCGGCTTGTCAAGGCCGAGCAAGCCAAACCGAAACAGATTGAAATCTCAGTCAACTAACTTCAATCAGGAGCCCAAGATCATGAATATCAAACAGCCACAATACACCTTCTCCGCACTTGTCCTGGCGGTCGTCGTCGGACTGAGCGGACCGGCTCTGGCCCAATCGGCGGCAGGTTCTAGCCCAGGTGCTGCAGCACCCTCTGCCGCATCCAAGGCGGCACAGCCACAGGTAGATGACAAGGCCGCCCGGGAAGCCGATAAAAAGCGTGCCGAGCTCACTCAAGACGCCATCACGGCGCTCACCAAGACCCAGGAGGCTTTGACCCTCCTTGATGCAAACAAGACCAAGGAGGCGCTTGCTGCGCTGGAACTGGCCAGCGGAAAGCTGGAACTGGTATTGGCACGCGACGCCAAACTTGCTTTGGCGCCGGTCGATGTACGCGTCATCACCCACGATATCCACGCCAACGTGGAATCGGTAAAGAAAGCGGTCAAGTTGTCTCGGGAGTTGTTGGGTGATGGCGAGGTGCAAAAGGCCCGGCCCATCGTTGCCAATCTGGCCAGCGAAATCGTAATCCAAACCGACAACCTTCCGATGGCAACGTACCCGGCAGCGATCAAGTCGGCCGCACGGCTCATCGACAGCGGCAAGATCGACAACGCCAAAGCGGAACTCGCCCGAGCACTGAACACGCTGGTGGTGACCTCGGTCGCCTTTCCTCTGCCCGTGCTACGGGCCGAAGCCGCGATGGCAAAAGCTGAAAAGCTGGCCGAGACCGACAGGCGCGATGCCAAGCAGAACGAGGAGCTCAGCACCTTGCTGTCGTCCGTGCGCACGGAGATCGAGATGGCGCAGATCCTGGGTTATGGCAAGAAGGCGGACTTCAAACCCATCTTCGATCAGGTGAAGTCCATTGAGCAAAAGTCGGCTGGTGGCAAAAGCGGCAAGGGATGGTTCGACGAGTTGAAGACGCGCATCCAAAAGCTGTTTTGAGGTGATGAAGGGGCTGACTGCTCTGTCGGTCAGTCTCGCGATGTTCGCATTCAGCCCCAACAGATTCGCCTATTTTCACTATCTCATACGAGGCATATCACCATGAATGAGCAAACACCGAATCCCAATGCGACGAACGAAGGAAAAAACGAACAGGCCGCGGTAAGCAGCCTTCCTGTCAGTCCAGAGTCCAAGCCTGAAGTCGTCACGGAGGTACAGCCTGAGGTTCAGAAAGAAACGGACTCGCAGGCGGCAGACAAACGTAAACAAGTCCTCGATGAGGCAGTCTCGGCCTTGTCGCTGACCAAATCAGCGCTGGCCGCACTTGACGGCAAGGACACTGCACGCGCATTGGCAACGCTGGCCGAAGTGACGGGAAAGCTGGAGCTGATCGTCGCGCGCGAACCCACGCTCGCCCTGGCCGGCGTTGATGTGCGCACCATCGTGCACGACTTGTTCGCCAACACGGAAACCATTGAGGCGATGACCGACGAGGCGCTGGATGCCCTCAAACATGGCGAGGTGCAACAGGCTCGCCACGTGCTGGCTTTGCTGGCCAGTGAAATCGTGATCACGGTCACCAACATCCCTTTGGCGTCCTATCCCGCAGCCGTGAAGGCAGTCGTGCCGCTGATCGATCAGGGCAAGATCGAAGAAGCCAAAGCCGCGCTGCAGTCAGCGCTCAGCACGCTGGTCGAGGAGCGCAGCGTGCTTCCGCTGCCCGTCCTGCGTGCGAAGCTGCTCCTGAAGCGCGCCGAGCCTCTGGTAGAAGATGGTCAGCGCAGCGAAGCATCCAATGAGCGCCTGGAGACATTGTTGAACGAAGCCCGGCAGCAGTTGGAAATGGCAGAACTGCTGGGCTATGGAAAAAGGAAGGACTTTGAGCCCCTGTACGCTGAACTCAAGAAAATCAAGGAAAAGACGGGAGGGGGAGGCGGCGGAAAAGGCTGGCTCGATGAAATCAAGGCAAAGCTGTCCAGGTTGTTCTGAAACCGCTGGATAGGGCGTAAGAGGGGCGCGTCGCGCCCCTCTCTTGGCTCAGGAGTGTTTGCTTTTTCACCCCATTAGATCTTTAGGAGATATAGCATGAATACAGACACCATCACCGATTCCAGTGCGGATGACCCCACCAAAGCACTGTGTTCGCTTAGCCAAAATTGGTGGCTTTTTGTGCTGCGCGGTGTCTTGGCATTGATTTTTGCAGCCCTCGCGTTCTGGATGCCACAATCGGCTCTGTTGGCCATGACCATCATGTTCGGCGCATTTTCCTTGGTCAATGGCGCGTTCAACTTGTTTGCAGCGGTGCGCCATATCCAGAAAAAAGAGCGCTGGGGCTGGTTGTTGTTCAGCGGCATTGTCGGCATACTTACGGGCGTCGTCGTCCTGGTTGCTCCTTGGGTCGCCACGATAGTCTTGGCTTCTTTTTTATGGGCTAGCGTGGGCTTCTGGGCGATTTTCACCGGTGTGCTGGAGATATCTGCCGCCGTTCGGCTGCGTCGGGAAATCAAGGGTGAAATCTGGCTTGCCCTCAGTGGACTGCTCTCGATTATCCTTGGTGCTATCGTCTTGTGGATATTTTTTACCCGTCCGGTCGAGTCATTCGTGGCCGCAGGCTGGCTGTTGGGTTTCCATGCGGCAGTCTATGGCGTCACGCTTTTGTTCTTGAGTTGGCGTCTTCGCAAAACGCGCCTGGGGTAAGAGCGTGCCAAACCAAAATCTATGGATATGAGCATCCTCGATTCATGCCTCCATAGAAATGACATCGAAGGAGTCATACATGCAGATACAATATAGCTATCGAGCTATCGACAAAGAGTTTCATGAACCTTGGCAGAGAGCTTTGGGAAATGTGATCGAGCACGCCCTCAAGCCATTGCTCGACAAACACACTAAAGATTCAGCGCGACTTCAAATCGTCCTTGATCGCGACAAGATCAAGCGGCAATTTCTGGCCAGTGGCTATATGCACCTGCCCGGCAAAAAGATTGTCAGTGTTACTGCATCACATGACGAGCTGACGCCCCTCGCGCAGATGCTCGCAAAGTCGTTGTTCCGTCAGGCCAAGAAGCATTTTGACCGACTGCATGCTCAGGATCAAATCAAGCGCAAAGCACGACGCGAGCGCTTGCGCGAGCTCAAGGTGCGGATTGCCGCAAAACCCGCATCAGCCGCCCATGAGGCCGAGGTGACCCGAATGCCTCTACTGTCGAAACTTGAGGCTGTCGCAAGGCGTGAGCTGGCTTATCTGCGGGCCGTCGGCGATTTACCGCGCGATTATCCGACGCTGCGCGACGTGGTGGATGAAGCGATTGTCCGAGCTAAGGTGGAATGGCAATCCGTGCCGGGGGAAAAAGAGGCTTACACCGGTCTTTTGAAGCATCTGTTCGCCGTCCTGGATAACGAAGTGGCAAGCAGCCGGCAATTTGGCGAATTCGTTTCTCTGGACGCGCCGGTCGAACCGGATGCCCAAGACGTGGCCGAGGCCATGGTGGAAGAGGAAATCTTCGAATTTTATCAGCACGATGACACACTCAAGCTGGCCGATATTTTCGCTGGCAGTCAGCATCCCGATGTCGCAACGATCGCGGAACAGGAGGAGCTGATTGATCGGACGAGCGAGTTCGCTTTTGCATTTGACCTGCTGAAGGACATGCCGCGTTTGTGGCGGCGCATTTTTCTGCTTATCCGTGTGGACGGGCTGAATGCCAGCTGCGTCTCTGAAATCCTGCTGATTCCTAGTAAGGAAGATGCTGTCCAAAGGTGGCTCATGCAGGCCGAAGCATTCATCGCTGCTCATCTGGAAGAGGCCGGAGTAAGCAAAAACGGGAACGATTGGCTCCAAGGCGTTGATTGGTCGGCATTGTCTGTGACCCGAAGCGAGGCAGCCTCACTGTGGTCCAAGGAGGCGAACCATGAAGAATGATCTTCACCTCGTCTGCCCGCACTGCCAGTCCATCAACCGCGTACCGACTGCGAAGCTATCGGAACATCCCAACTGTGGCCGCTGCCAGCAGCCCTTGTTCACGGGCGAGCCCATCGAGTTGACCACGGCGACGTTCTCGCGCCACGTGGAGCGCAGCGATCTGCCGCTGCTGGTCGATTTCTGGGCGCCATGGTGCGGGCCGTGCAAGATGATGGCGCCACAGTTCCAGCAAGCGGCGCACCAGCTCGAACCGAGGATCCGGCTGGCGAAGGTGAATACCGAGGCTGAGCCCCACCTGGCCACGCAGTTCGGTATCCGCAGCATCCCGACGCTCGCCCTGTTCCAGGGTGGGCGGGAGATCGCCCGTCAGGCCGGCGTGATGGGCGCGCAGGACATCGTGCGCTGGACGTCGACGCAAGTGGGACGCTGACCGATGCAGGGCTTGCTCGGCACTACACTAATCCTGCTGGCGGCTTGCAGCCTGGCGGCGATGGCGACGGCGGCGTTCAGAGTGCCCGCCTTGCTGGGGTATCTCTCTGTCGGCGTTGTACTGGGCCCCTCAGTCATCGGCGTGATCGCGCCGGGGGAGACGCTGAGCTTTCTGTCCGAGCTGGGCGTGGCGCTGCTGTTGTTCATGGTCGGACTGGAATTCTCCCTCGGAGACTTCTGGCTCGCCCGCAGGACGGTGCTGATGGCGGGCGCTCTGCAGATGATCGCCGTGGCCCCGCCGCTGATCCTGCTATTGATGTGGCTGGGGCAGCCCGGCCAGAGCGCCGCGCTGCTCGGCACTGCGGCGGCCATGTCGTCCACGGCGCTGGTCAGCCGACAACTGGCCGACCAAGGCGAGCTCACCACCCGCCACGGACGCAGTGCCATCGCCGTGCTGGTCTTTCAGGACCTGGCCAGCGTGCCCCTGCTGGCCTTGCTGGCGATCTGGGCGCGCGGCGAGTCGCCGAAGATCGAGCATGTGCTGCTCGAAGTATTCGGTGTGCTGCTGCTGTTCGCGGCAGCGGCCCTCGCCTCGCGCCGTCTGTTGCATGGCCTGCTGGGCTGGGTGGCACGGCGGGGCCACGAGGAATCGTTCGTGCTCGTCTCCTTGTGCGTGGTGGTGGCCGCCGCCGCCGCTGCGCACGCGGTCGGCGTATCCGCCGCCCTGGGGGCCTTCCTCGCCGGGATGGTGCTGGGCGAGAGCGACTTCCGGCACCACATGGAAAGCCACCTCAGGCCGTTTCGCGATGTGTTGTCGGGCGTGTTCTTCGTGACCATCGGCCTGCAACTGGACGCAGCACAGATTCTTTCGGCACCGCTGGCGGTGCTGGCGTGGCTGGTGGTGCTGGTACCGGTCAAGATCCTGCTCAATACGCTGGCCTTGCGGGCGACGCGCCTGTCCGCCCTCGATGCCTGGCGCACGGGCATAGCGTTGGGGCACGGCGGCGAGTTCGCCCTGCTGTTGTTGGGCACGGTCTTGCAGCAGCATCTGATCCCCGCGACCGTCGTCCAACCCATGCTGGTCGCGCTGGTGCTCAGCATGGCCCTGGCACCGCTACTGATCCGCCATCACGATGTACTTGCCCGGTTCTTGAGCCGCACCGGCGGCGTCATTCAGCCACCCCAGGCTGAAGAAGTCGAGATCGCCGCGCAGACGACGCGATATCGAGACCATGTCATCATTTGCGGCGCGGGCGAGCTTGGCCTGACAGTCAGCGAGATTCTTCGCCACGCCGGCGTGGCGCATCTGCTGCTGGAGGCGGACGCGCAGAAGGTCGAGGCCGCGCGTGCCGCCGGCGCGCCGGTGTTCCATGCCGATGCCAGTCGGCCCGATACCTTGCTGGCTGCCGGCTTGACGCATGCACACTTGGTGGTGCTGACGTTCGCCCATGCCCAGCAAGCGTTGCGCATCGCCCAGGCGATTGCCGAGCACCGTCCGGCGCTGACCTTGTGGGTGTCATGCAGAAGTACGACCGCGGCCGATGCATTTCGCGCCATGCCCAACGTGCGCGTGTATCAGCAATCCTTTGCCGCAGCTATTGGGCTGGCGGAACAGGTGATGTCGACGCTTGGCATGTCGACCGAGCTGATTGAAGGACACATCAGCGCAATGCGCCGCCGTCTCGACAGCAGCCGTTTACCAGGGAGTTCATCGTCATGAAATCAACACGCCTTAACCCATTTCAGGTCTTACGTGACCAATTGGCCATCATGAGTTTTTACGAGCGCTTCGAGCAGGTCGTCGCGCTCGTGCTGTCGGCGGTGATCGCCGTCATCATCGTGGTGTCGCTGTTCCAGCTCATCTCCATCGTCTTCACGCTGCTGGTTCTAGATGCCTTCAATCCCCTGGACCACGAGGTATTCCAGAGCGTGTTCGGCATGATCATGACGCTCTTGATCGCGATGGAGTTCAAGCATTCCATCGTGCGCGTGGCGCTGCGTCGGGACAGCATCATCCAGGTCAAGACGGTGGTCCTGATCGCGCTGATCGCACTCTCCCGCAAGTTCGTGATCCTCGACTCCAACGCGAGCCCCGCAAAGATAGCCGCGCTGGCTAGCGCCACGCTGGCTCTGGGTGCGACCTACTGGCTGCTGCGCAAGCGCGGCGACCGCGCCGCCGAGACCTCTGAGCATGACCCGTCATCATCCCAGTGATCCGCGCACGGCGCTCTTGCAACACCGCTGGCCCAACCGCCTGCAGACCGGGCTGTTGGTCCTGACCCTGGTCGGGATCGCAGCCGCAGCAGGGAGACTGCCGTTTGGGGAAGGCTGCCTGTGGCTCGCGCTGTTTGCCATTGCAGGTGCGTTGCTGCTGGAACCGGTAGCCGCGTCGGCGCTGAGCTTGCGCCTGTACCGCGTACGGGCCTTGCACCCGCAAGAAGCCCACAAGATGTGGGCCCTGTTGCGCGAGCTGCCCGCCCGTGCCGGTTTGCCCGCCACGCCGGTGCCGCACTATGTGCCCAGTGCCGTCGTCAACGCCTTCGCCACCGGATCGAAGCAGGAGGCATCGATCGCCCTCACCGATGGCCTGCTGCGCAGCCTGAGCCCACGCGAGCTGGCGGGTGTGCTCGTGCACGAGGTCGCGCACATCGCTAATGAGGATCTGCGTGTCATGGGGCTGGCGGATTCCGACAGTCGCCTCACGAGCCTACTGGCCCTTATGGGACAGATCGCGATCCTGCTCAGCCTGCCCGCGCAGCTGGTTGGCGCGGCGGAGGTCTATTGGCCTGGTCTATTGTTATTGGCCGTATCGCCCCAGCTGGCCCTGCTCGCACAGCTCGGCTTGTCTCGCGTGCGTGAGTTCGACGCTGACCGCCTTGCGGCGGAACTGACTGGCGACCCGCAGGGGCTGGCGTCCGTGCTGGCAAAAATCGAGCGGGTCAGCCGCTCCTGGCGTGCCTGGCTATGGCCGGGATGGGGCAATCCCGAGCCCTCCTGCTTGCGCACGCGTCCGGCAACGCAAGAGCGCATCGCACGCCTGCTGACGTTGGCGCCTGGGCCAGCATCAGCGTTGCCACTCCGCGCGCCCCATTTTTTGCCGGAATCCGCTTTGGCGACGCGCCCACCGCGCTGGCGCCCGAGCGGGCTGTGGCGCTGATTGCCCATCAACAGGAGACGTCTCATGGCCTATCTCGACCCGTACCAACGCCCCGCGTCGGACCGCTTCGTCCGGCGCGGGCTCTTCATCACCGCCTGCATTGCCGCGCTCATGCTGCTGTGGCAGTTTCTGCCCGCCATCGAGGCATGGTTCAGTCCGCGCGAGGCAGCAGAACGCACCGTGATGGCGCGTGGCGATCTGGCGGCGGACGAGAAAACCACCATCGAACTGTTCGAAAAATCGCGCGCCTCGGTGGTCTACATCACCACCGCGCAATTAGTACGCGATGTCTGGACGCGCAACGTGTTCTCCGTGCCGCGCGGCACTGGCTCGGGCTTCATCTGGGACGACGCCGGCCACGTCGTCACCAACTTCCACGTCATCCAGGGCGCGTCCGAAGCCACCGTCAAACTGGCCGACGGCCGCGACTACCAGGCCGTGCTGGTGGGGACGAGCCCCGCGCACGACATCGCCGTGCTCAAGATCGGCGTCGGTTTCAAGCGCCCGCCGGCCGTGCCGGTCGGCACCAGTGCCGACCTCAAGGTGGGTCAGAAGGTGTTCGCTATCGGCAACCCCTTCGGCCTGGACTGGACGCTCACCACTGGTATCGTCTCCGCGCTCGACCGCTCGTTGCCGGGAGAAGCGGGCGGCCCGGCCATCGATCACCTGATCCAGACCGACGCCGCCATCAACCCCGGCAATTCCGGTGGCCCGCTGCTCGATTCGGCTGGGCGGCTGATCGGAATCAATACCGCCATCTACAGTCCGTCTGGCGCCTCGGCCGGCATAGGCTTTGCGGTGCCGGTCGATACCGTCATGCGCGTGGTGCCGCAACTCATAAAGACCGGCAAGTACATCCGTCCGGCGCTGGGCATCGAGGTGGATGAGCAGCTCAACACGCGTCTGCAGGCGCTGACCGGCAGTAAGGGCGTATTCGTATTGCGCGTGACGCCGGGCTCGGCGGCGCACAGGGCCGGGCTCGTCGGCGTCGAGGTCACCGCAGGCGGCATCGTGCCCGGCGATCGCGTTATCAGCATCGACGGTATCGCCGTCGACGACGTCACCACATTACAGGCCCGGCTAGACGACAAGAACGTTGGAGATGTTGTGGTCTTGTTAGTGGAGCGGGCCGGCAAGACTCGCGAGATGCTTGTGGAACTACAACCGGGAGTTTGATGGAAAGTGGGTCATGGATCTGCACAGCGAAGCAGCCAAGCGACTTCAGCCTTGCGCCGAACTACGAGCCCTAGCTAGGGATGGTCTGAAGTAGCCCTGTATTTCCGGCTGACTTCAGCCACTGCTGATTTTGAAAGCGGTGAACCGATCAAAAACGATCGGATCACCCGCTCATTTCGGTGCTTTCAGCCGTCGCGAGCACCTTGCGACGGCCATTTTCCGCATTACAGGCGCACCTCTCCTGCGCTTGCCAGCAAATGTCGGCGGGCCATCCATAGGTTCGACAGGGCAAACAGCGTCACCAGTTGTGCAGTGTTCCTCACCAGCCCTCGGAAACGTACCTTGGTGTAGCCGAACTGCCGCTTGATCACGCGAAACGGGGGCTCTACCTTCGCTCGCACTTGCGCCTTGGCCTTCTCGATCTTGCGCTTGGCTTTGTACAGGGCGCTGCGTTTATCGAGCATCTTGTAGGTGCTGCGGCGTGCTGCGACCTGCCAGATCACTTCTCGGTCGGCATGCTCGGAGCGCTTTTCGACGCCTGTGTAACCGTCATCGGCGCAGACGACGTTCTCGTCGCCGTGCAGCAGTTTGTCGACCTGGGTGACATCCGCCACGGTGGCTTGTATCTAACAGTTTGTGGTGATTAGCTACCACCACTGAAGCAGAGTGAGCTGCCCCCTTCCCTTAAGGTCAGAAAAGTCGGCACCGCTGAACCTTGATTTGCAGCACATGGCCCTCCGCTTCACCTTTCACGCCAGCACATCAGGTTGAACGGTTACCGGGAGCTCGACTCCGTATGTACAAGGCGAACAGGCGTGACGGTTTATGTGAGAGGAGTTTGACCATGTTTCCAGTCGGCATTGACGTAAGTAAAAAAAACCTGGATCTTTGCATGCTTTATGACGGTATCAAAGGACGCATAAAAACCCGTAACATCCAGAATAACAGACATTCAGTTGAAAATATTCTTCGCTGGCTCAGGCTTCAACATTGCAGTCCGGAAGATGTTCATGTGGTAATGGAAGCTACCGGTGTTTATCACGAACGGCTGGCCACTGAATTACATGATGCCGGTTTCCGGGTTTCTCTGGCCAACCCTCACCGTAGTCGGGAGTTTGCGCGTGGCATGGGAATCATGACAAAAACAGATAAGGTGGATGCGTATATGCTGGCCTGTTACGCATTCCTTAAGAAGCCACACCGCTGGGAGCCGCCGGCACCCGAAATCAGATATCTCGGTGCACTCCTGCGACGGCGGGATGTTCTGCTGGGTGATGCCCTGCGTGAGGAGAACAGGCTGGAAAAATACCTGTCGACAGACACACCTGCAGATATTATCAGTTCCTGCAGGCGTATGGCGCAGCTTCTGCGCGAGGAGGTAAGTAATATCGAGCGGCAGATAAAAGCACATATCAAAGCCAGCCCTGCACTGAGGCGTGATTATACACTGCTGACCTCAATTAAATCGGTTGGTCCCCAGCTGGGGATGCATATGCTGGTCGTGCTTCGCAGCCATAACTTTGTATCGGCTGAGCAGGCTGCCGCCTTTCTGGGCGTGGTGCCGATCGAGAAACGCTCAGGCACATCGGTCCGGCGCCGGCCGCGGATGTCGAAAATCGGCCCCCCTCAGTTGAGAGCGAAGCTTTACATGTCCGCCCTGTGCGGAAAAATCTACAATAAGCGAATGCGTAATATTTACGATGAGATGTGCCTGCGGGGTAAACCTAAAATGGTGGCCATTGGCGCGCTGATGCGGAAACTGGTGCACTGGTGTTATGGCGTCCTGAAGACCGGAACCGTTTTTAATGACGAAGACCTGAAACCGGTACTGTCAACCTGACTATACCAGGCTGGCATTAAACACAAGGTAACGCTCACTGCAATAAGTGAGCGCAGTCCGTTATGAGCGATCTATAGTCATTCGTACCCTGAGAATTACACTTTGAAGTGATTCAGGGTATGCGCTTACTGGTTACGAATATTGAGCGAGAATCATGTGATGATCGCCGCTTTTCTTTCGAGCCAGTAGGTGCTCCACGTTCGCTAACGAATACTCAGGGCATGCAGATAAACTGCTGGCTATATTTCTTTCGAAGAGCGTGGAATGCATACCAATCCCCGATAAAAAGGAGTTGGTGATGACTGTGACTAATCAATTTGCTGCGCACGTTGGTCTGGACTGGGCTGATAAAAAACACGATGTCTGTGTTCAGTTTAAAAACGGTGAACGCGTATTCGATGTGATTGAACATACAGCAGAAGCGCTTGATGCCTGGCTTACTGAGTTATACCAGAAAGTAAAAGGTAGAATCGCAATAGCTCTCGAACTGAAGAAGGGCCCCGTGGTATATGCTCTTCAAAAATACCCCTTTATCACCGTTTTCCCCGTCCACGCATTGTCCCTGGCTCGTTATCGGCAAGCCTTCTCGCCCAGCGGCGCTAAAGATGATCCGCAGGATGCCGAGCTGGCATTAGAGTTAATGCTGCGTTACCCCCAGAAGATAAAAGCTATTGAACCCGACAATGCGGATATTCGCTTACTTCAGCAACTGGTTGAGCAACGTCGTCAGTTGGTTGAAGATAAACGACGCTTTGTGAACCGGATAATCAATACGCTTAAACAGTATTATCCTCAGCCACTGGAGTGGTTCTCACATCGGGGTAGCTTACTGTTGTGTGAGCTGATTATCCGGTGGCCCAGTCTGCAACAACTGAAACGAGCCAGACGCGACACGATCCGCAACTTTCTGAATGCCAAAGGTGGTCGCGCTATGGCCCTTACCGAGCAACGTGTTGCGAGTATTGATAATGCGATCCCATTGACTACAGACCCGAGTGTTATAGAGGCTAATGCTTTGATGGCAGCAGCACTGGCGACACAAATTAAAGTCGTGAGTGAAATCATCAAAACCTATGACGAACGAATCGAAACGCTGTTTGACACATTGCCAGATGCGGGGCTGTTCAAATCACTTCCGGGCATGGGACCGTGCATGGGCCCACGGATGCTTGCTGCACTTGGTGATAACCGTGACCGGTTTAACAGCGCTGAAGAAATTCAAAACTACGCAGGTATAGCACCGGTGACCGAACGAAGCGGCCAAAAATCCTGGGTTCACTGGCGATGGCAATGTGCCAAGTTCGTCAGGCAGACCTTTGTTGAATGGGCTGCCAAGACGGTTAATTCATCATACTGGGCCAAACTGTATTATCAGGGCCTTAGAGAAAAGGGCAAATCTCATCAGTCTGCGATCCGGGCACTGGCGTTCAAATGGATAAGGATCATTTACCGCTGCTGGAAGGCCAGAACCTGTTATGACGAAGCGAAATATTTGCTGGCTCTCGAAGCGAGACACTCGCCCTTACTGAAGCCATAAAAAGCTTGTCGAATGTCTCAGGGCGTGAAGCAGACATATTCACTGAAATTTTTAGGAAGCATTTTCTTGCCCATACGTGGCTTTATCTGCCGATTTTCAGAAAACGCATTCACCGTTATCGACGCGCTTTTCTGTCGTCAGCGGGATCGTCCCGCCTGAACCATCAGACACACCAAGTACCAGCACCTCTGACTTTTCAGGTCCCATCTTCATGGTACCCAGATTGACGATGCAGATTACCTGCGTTTCCTGCAGGTCTTCTGCTGCATAGTTAGTATACGCACCGCATGACACCCTTGTTCCCAGTTCTGGTCCTAGGTCAATAGTCATGCGCCAGGTGGGCTTTGATGTTTTACTCTCCTCAACCCTGGATGGTACCGGCACGCATATCGAGAGCCGAAAATGAGTCAAATGACGCTTTATCTTTCATAATTCTTTCCTTTTTGCGATTTCAAAGTTTTCTTTCCGTTGCCGGAACAGACTGAAACGTAACTTTCCAGCCGGAACGGTGATGAGCCCCAGACACGCAACTATCAGTCCGACGCCTGCCCATCCGGAAGGCGGCAGCCTTTCACCGACGAGCACAACGGCCAGCAGTGCGGCTATAACCGGCTCCAGCAGACTGATCGTGGTTGCCATACTGGGGACGTCTCAGAAAACGGATCTATGGTCACTCCCGTTTTTGCAACACCGATTTTGACGACAAGTTGGCTTGCT
>OGNG01000656.1_pt1 | contig 19629 bp, 8 predicted proteins | sample 1573431 | NCBI WGS metagenome assembly OGNG01 (sample SAMEA2581927, study PRJEB24529) | metagenome | biome: Human gut stool | place: China | collected 2011
ATCGGAGCATCGGTTATAGAAAAAGGAAATCCGACTAACGGTACCATCACAGATATCAACGGAAAATTCAGCCTGAATGTAGGTGGTAATGAATTACAGATTACCTATATCGGTTATATGCCCGAAACAGTATCGTTGAAGACCGGTGTAGCTTCTTATAATATCATCATGAAAGAAGATACTAAAACACTGGATGAGGTCGTAGTAGTGGGATATGGTGTACAGAAGAAAGCCAATCTAACAGGTTCTGTAGCATCAATCAGTGCCGAAGCATTGGAATCTCGTTCCGTTGCCAGTGTTTCTGCTGCACTTGCCGGACAAATTCCGGGTGTAACTTCTATTCAAACTTCGGGTGCTCCGGGATCACAAACGGGTAGTATTACCATCCGCGGTAAGAACTCTATCAATGCTGCCAGCCCATTGGTTATTGTAGATGGTGTTCCCGGAACCATGGATACAATAGATCCTTCGGACATTGAAACGCTAACTGTATTGAAAGATGCTGCATCATCGGCTATCTATGGTGTACAAGCAGCCAATGGTGTTATTGTAATCACTACCAAACAAGGTAAGAAAGGTGAGAAAACGCATATAAACTACTCAGGTATTGTTTCATGGGCTTCTCCTGTTGTGAAACGTCAGTATGTCAATGCTTATGAACATGCTATACTATACAATGAAGCAGTTCACAACGAAAATCCGAACGCAGTACTTCCTTTTACGGATGAAGATATCGAGAATTATCGTAATGGAACTTACCCCAGTACAAATTGGTACGATGAAGCGTTCAAAAAGAGTGCTTTTGAGCAAATGCATAATTTATCTATCAGTGGCGGTTCTGAAAAGACCACTTATAATGCTTCCATCGGGTATACCAACCAAGGAGGTCTGACAGATGAAATTAGCTATAAACGCTATAACGCACGTATGAGTCTGAATTCAGATATTAACAAGTATATCTCTGTAGGTGTTAATGCATCCGGATATCGTGGTATTAAAGAAGATGGTTGGATGGGATACGTCACAGTAGCGCAGGGTGTGAGTCGTTCATATCCGACAGACCCGGTATATGCTGAAGACGGTTCTTTCAATTATTCAGGAAAAGATAACCCGGTAGCAATTCAAGATCAATCCGGTTTTACCCGCAGTACAGCACAGCAATTAAATGCCACTGCCTATGCACAAATTAATATTTTACCGGAACTAAGCGTTAAAGGAGTATTTTCTCTTCGCCATGATTACACCAATCAAGAAGGCTTTAAAAAGCATTTCACTTATGGTAATTTCGACTCCGGACTTCGCGAAGGTTACGACGAGTATTATAATCACAACCGATACACAAGTCAGGTATTAGCCAATTATAATAAAACTTTCGGCAAACATTCAATAGCAGTTCTGGGAGGTTTTGAATCATTCGAACACATTTATAAATTTACCAAAGCTTCTCGAAAGGGCGGTGGCAACAATGAATTAACGGAATCATTGAATACCCTGGATGCATCTTCACAAAAAAATGAAGACGGTGGATATGAAATGTCTCGTCTATCCTACTTCGGACGTGTCCAGTATGACTTTATGAATAAGTACTTGTTTGAAGCCAATTTACGTGCGGATGCCTCTTCACGTTTTCCAAAAGATAATCGCTGGGGTGTTTTCCCAGCAATCTCTGCCGGATGGAGAATTTCGGAAGAAACATTTATCAAAGACAATGTATCATGGATTAGCAACTTGAAACTACGTCTTGGATGGGGACGTACCGGTAACGAAGAATTAGATCCGGATGATATTTATCCGTCAATACCGACATATGCTTACGAAAAATATATGTTTGGTAATAGCCTGTATTCTACCGCTTACGAAAGCCGTTACGTAAACAACTACTTACAATGGGCAACCGTTACAAATTATGAGTTAGGACTAGAAGCCGGTTTTCTAAACAATATGTTTGGATTCGAATTATCTGTTTATAAGAAGAAAACAAATGATATGTTGTTGTACATGCCTATACAAGGTGTGATCGGCATGAGTGCTCCTGCACAAAATGCAGGTAGTGTAGAAAACACTGGTTTTGATTTGAATTTATTGCACAACAATCGTATCAATAAAGATTGGAGTTATGCTGTAAACCTTAATATTGCATATGTAAAAAATGAAATCATCGATATGAATGGTACGGAAGGTGCTAATTCAAAAAATGATAAATTTTGGTACATCGAAGGCAATCCAATTGGTTCATATTATGGTTACGTAGCCAATGGATACTTTAACACTGACGATGAATTAGCCAATTATCCGAAACGCACCGGCAAAGAACAATTGGGAGACATCAAATACCTTGATTTGAATGGAGATGGCAAAATTACCGCTGACGGAGACCGCCAAATCATTGGTAAGAATTTCCCCAGTTGGACTACAGGCTTAAATCTGACTTTGTACTATAAAGATTTTGATTTCTCTGCCATGTTCCAGGGAGCTTTTGATGTGGATGGCTATTACATGGCCGAAGCAGCTTATGCATTCTACAACGGAGCTAATGCACTGAAAAGACATTTGGATCGTTGGACTCCGGAGCATCACAACGCTTCTTACCCAAGAATCACCAAAGACAGTCAAACGAACTTCACAACTTCTTCATTCTGGCTACAAAACGCCTCATATGTACGTTTAAAAACTATTTCTCTGGGATACAATCTGCCTAACAGTTTCTTAAGCAAACTGGGTGTTCAAAAAGCAAAGCTTTATGTTGCCGGAGAGAATCTATTGACGTTCAGCGATCTGGAAGGTATCGATCCTGAAGAAGGCGACGAACGTGGTTGGTCTTATGGAAACGTAAAAAAAGTTTCAATCGGATTAAAAGTTTCATTCTAAAATAAAATAATATAGCAAAATATGAAAAATAAAATTTTATATATTATAGCATCCGTTATGCTAACAGGATTTACCTCTTGTAGCGATTTTCTGGATCGTTATCCAACAGAAGAACTTTCAGACGGAAGTTTCTGGAAAACAAAAACAGATGCGGAAATGGCCGTTTCTGATATTTATAGATGTCTTCCCACTTGGGATATAGATGAAGATATCAATTCAGACAATGCAGTACATGGCATCAAGTGGGCTAATGGAAACGTGTCCAAAGGCGTATACGACCCTGCTGACCAAGGATGGTCAGGGGATTACGGATATATTCGTAGATGTAATCTGGTATTACAGAAATTAGAAGAAATGGAATTATCTCAGTCGGATAAAGAACCAATAGCCGGACAAGCTTACTTCTTCAGAGGTTATATTTATTTTGAATTGATTCGTAAATTCGGAGACGTCCCATACATCGACCAGCCTTTAAAATTAACTGATGTAGAGGATATTACCCGTACATCTAAAGATGAGATCTACACCAAAATAATGGCCGACTTCGATAAAGCTTTCAGCTACTTACCAGAAGAATGGCCGGCTACACAGTGGGGACGCATAACCAAAGGTGCCGCTATGGCGATGAAAGCAAGAGCAGCTTTGTATTTTGGCAATTGGGAAACAGCGGCTACAGCTGCAAAATCTGTTATGGATCTAAATAAATATGATCTGTACGACAAAGAAAACACTGGAAAGTACCAAGAATTATTTTGGGAAAAGACAGACGGTTGTGAAGAAATTATTCTTGCAGTACAGTACAACGCACCTGATAAAACAAACTACCTAATTGGATGGGAATGCTTTCCGACAAAAGGTTGGGGTGGTTTGAATCCGACTCAAAGTCTGGTAGATGCATTCGAAGACAGTGAAGGAGCTCCTATCAGCAAATCTAAAATTTATTCAGAAAAAAATCCATTCGCTAACCGTGACCCTCGTTTAGAGGTTAACGTTTTACACGATGGTGAGGAAATGTATGGCGTGACAATTAAAGTAGCTCCACTAAAATCAAGCGGAAGCACTGGTATTGCACAGCATGGTGATGCCACAGCAACAGGATATTATCAACAGAAATGGCTTGACCCAAGTATTGACCCTCAATCAGCAGGTTGGGAAATGGGAAAAGATTGGGTAACTATCCGTTATGCAGAAGTTCTGTTAACCTATGCTGAGGCCAAAAATGAAGTTTCACCACTGGACGATTCTGCTTTTGAAGCTGTTAATCAGGTCCGTCGCCGCGTAGGTATGCCGGAATTACAAAAGACAGATGCAACCAAGCCGACTTACTGCGCGACTCAAGATGATCTTCGTCAGCGTATACGTAATGAATGGCGCGTTGAGTTTGCTCTTGAAGGAGGAAAGCGTCAATGGGATATTCGCCGTTGGGGTATTGCTAAAGATGTGTTGAACGCACCATTCCTTGGCATTAAATACAAAATGGTAGACGATGCGGTTAATGCAGATCCCAAAGATGGCGGAAAGGTATGTGTTCTGTACGAGGGTGACAATGTTAAACTGGCCGGTAGTAGATATGAAGACCATAATTATATCTACCCGATTCCTCAATCTGAAATTGATTTAAATCCCAAGTTAACTCAAAATCCGGGATATTAATATCTAACACACAAATTCACGGACTCTCTACATTTAAATGTTATAGAGTCCGTGAATTTTCCCATATTTAAGCAGCACTTATCATGAGAAAGTACTTCCCTTACATACTCTTCATTTTTCTTTTCTTTATTTATTTTCTCTGTTATCAGAGTGTGTTATCACATGTGATTTATTATCAGGAACAACATCATCTTTTTCTATATTCCAAAACTTTTTTTCTACAACATATCCAGTCACAAGGATGGATGAGTTATCTGACAGCATTTATTATACAATTTTTTCACATACCTACTATAGGCAGCATTTTACTTGCAGGAATTTTAGCCCTCATATATTTACTGACTAACGATGCCATAAAAAAAATTACAGGGCACAATGATCTGCTACTGCTATCACTAATACCTTCTATATATTTGTTCCTCTATTCAATGACTGTCGACCATTCATTAACACCAATCATCGCTACCTTCCTGGGACTTCTGATTATGAGCCTTTTTCATCAAATCACAGTTCGCCCTTGGTCTTTTATCCGAAAAATTTATTCTCCACTTCCCCCCAACAATAAGTACCGTCTTTTAATATACAGCTTACTAATAGCAATTTACGCAGGCACTTCATTTTACTTTTTTGTCCAAACCTATAACATGAGTGAACACCGAATGATAATGGCGGAAAAGAGTGTAAAAGAAAAGAATTGGGAAAATGTACTGACACAAACCGAAAAATATATCAACTCGGGAAGAACTAACCAGCTGATCTCCTACTTTCACAACCTGGCTCTGTACCATACGGGAAAATTGCCTTATCAACTATTCGATTACCCACAAAAACTGGGAGTCAAGGCGCTATACTTCCCATGGAACAGCGATAGCCGTGAGAGTGAGTACGGACATTTTATATATGAAGACTTAGGATACATCAACGAAGCACAGCGGTGGGAATTCGAAGCAATGGTGGTATGGGGAGAAACGGCACCCCATTTGCTTAACTTGGCACGATACAACATAGTAAACAAAAGACCTGAAGTGGCACGACGGTTCATCAATCTCCTGAAGCAGTCCCTCTTCTATCGGAAAGATGCCGAAGAATTAGAAAAACAGCTCCATGCAGGCAGTGTACCGGGACTGCGCATGGCACTTGAAAACAATAAGGAACATCCCGCACGATTTGCAAACGTCATCAATATAGGACCGGAATTACAATATCTGTGTGAGCAGGACACGACAAACAGAATGGCTTTTGAATACCTGATGAGTGACCTGCTGCTGAGCAATAACGTAGTACGCTTTGTGGATAACCTGAAGTTCATCAGGCACTTTAAATATCCGGAAATGCCACCCGCATACCAAGAAGCACTCTATATATACAAATTGGGAGTGGACGGGGAAACGTTTTCCAAATCAGGATTCAACGTCAGCGAAAGCACCGAAAAGAGATTCCAAAGGTATTACAGCCTGTATAAAAACAGGCAAATGCAGAGGCTGAAAGCGGAGTTTGGAAACACCTACTGGTATTACCTGAACTTCATCAGTCCGTATGGAGACAAAATCATAAGGAACTAATATGTAAAGACATGAAAACAATCTATATCCTTCTTATCACGGTTCTCAGCTGGAGCCTGCAGGCATGCACCGCCCAATGCGGCAAACCGGATGCCTGCACGGACAGTATTCCCCGTATATATCCCGATTATGCGGGAGTCACATTCCCGCTGAATATTGCACCTCCCAATTTCAGGATCGGGGAGAACGCGGATGCCTTCCAGACGGAAATTGGCACAGGGGAGACGGCGGACATCCTCTGCACAAGCAAGAGTCCCGAAGTGATTATACCGACAAAGAAATGGAAGAAACTTCTCCAAAAAGCCGCGGGAAAAGAAATATTCATCCGCATCACCCTGCTGAGGGGAGGGAAATGGACACGCTATGCGGATATCAAGGATACCATATCGAACGAACCGATAGATGAGTACCTGGTCTACCGGTTGCTGTACCCGGGATATGAACTATGGAACGAGATGGGGATTTACCAGAGAGACCTGACAGGTTATGAAGAGACTCCGATAGCGGAGAACCGAAATTTCGGCAAACAGTGCATCAACTGCCATACGTTCAATCAAAACTCTCCGGAAACCATGATGGTGCATGTGCGGGGAAAGTCGGGAGGGACACTGATATGCAAAAACGGGAAAGTGGAAAAGGTAAACACCAAACCGGAGGGATTCAAGAACGGGGGAACCTATGCGGCCTGGCATCCTTCAGGAAGATACATCGCATTCTCAATGAATGAGATACAGCAGTTCTTCCATTCATCGGGACAGAAACCCATAGAGGTATCCGACCTGGCTGCCGACCTGATAGTTTATGATACTGAAAAGAAAACATTCCTCACTGACTCCCTGATATGCGGGGAGCGGTATATGGAAACATTCCCCAACTGGACACCGGACGGGAAAACACTGTATTTCTGCCGGGGAAATGCTTATAAAGAGAAGATGCCTCTGGACAGTATCCGTTATGACCTGTGCAGGATAGGATTCGATCCGGAATCCGGTAAATTCGGTACGCCGGAGTGTGTGTACAGAGCCTCCGAACAGGGAAAAAGTATCTCTTTCCCAAGGGTTTCTCCCGATGGTAAATACCTGATGTTCACCCTGTCGGATTATGGAAACTTCTCCATCTGGCATCCGGAAAGCGAACTTTGTCTGTTGACAATGGATACAGGAGAAATACGACTTTTAAATGAAGTGAACAGCAACGACGTGGAGAGTTTCCATACATGGTCATCATCCGGACGCTGGTTTGTTTTCAGCAGCAAACGGTTGGACGGGCTTTGGGCTCGCCCTTTCTTTGCCAGTTTCGATCCGGAAACCGGAAAAGCGGGGAAACCCTTCCTGATGCCCCAAAAAGATCCGGACTTTTATGACACGTTCACTAAAACTTATAATCTGCCGGAACTGATTAAACAACCCGTAAGAAACGGAAATGAAATGATAGAAGCTATACATTAATTTAACACACTTTATTCTAAAAGAGAGGGCTTTCTATTTTGCAATAAGCCCTCTTTTTTAGAACTTTGCAACATCACTCAATAAACATTTAATTCAGAAAAAACACATGAAAAACATTTTCCTTACCATGAGCCTGGGTATAGGACTGCTTTTTCCTTGCAAGCTACATGCCCAAAGCCAGTACCCATTTCAGAACACGACATTATCCACTGAAGAAAGAGTAGACGATCTTATCAAACGAATGACTCTGGAAGAAAAAATCGACCTGCTTTCCGGATACAATGATTTCTATCTGCACCCCTGCGAACGATTAGGAATACCGGCATTCAAACTGGCCGACGGTCCACTGGGCGTTGCATCCTGGGGATTATTCGGACGCGCCACCGCATTTCCATCAGCACTTTCGCTGGCTGCCTCTTGGAATAAAAATCTGGCAGAGAAAACAGGAGCAATGTATGCTCAGGAATGGCGTGCAAGAGGTATTCATTTTCTCTTAGCTCCCGGAGTTAACAACTATCGGGCTTCAAAAGGAGCCCGTAATTTTGAATATTTTGGTGAAGATCCTTATCTGGCATCCGAGATGGTAGTCCCCTTTATAAAAGCAGTGCAAGACGGAGGAGTCATTGCTACCATCAAACATTTCGCAGCCAACGATCAAGAATTTGACCGATACACCGTCAGTACCGAAGTATCCGAACGTGCCTTACAGGAAATCTATCTGCCTCCCTTCAAAGCTGCTGTGAAAAAAGCAGGTGTCAAGGCTGTCATGACGGGTTATAACCTAGTGAACGGAGTATATTGCACTGAAAACAAACATCTGATCGATATTTTAAAGAAAGACTGGGGCTTCAAAGGCATGTTAATGTCTGACTGGGCATGTACCTATTCCGCCGAAAATGCCGCAAACTACGGTTTGGATCTTGAGATGGGCAGCAATGACTGGTTCACCCGCAAAGAACTTCTCCCACTTGTCAAAGAAGGAAAGGTTACAGAAGAAGTAATCAATGATAAAGTGCGCCGCATCTATGGTGCCTGTATTTCAATGGGATTTTTCGACAGGCCTCAGCAAGACACCGATATTCCGACTTTTAATCCTCAAGCCAATCAGATGGCTCTGAATACCGCTTGTGAAGGAATCATCCTGTTAAAGAATGAACAGAATACCTTACCGATCCACCGCCCCAAAGTGATAGCTGTGATCGGACCGACTGCCAATCCGGCTATCGTTTCGGATAGAATATACAATGTAAACAGCATCGTTTACGGTGGTGGGGGAAGTTCAAAAGTTCATCCCTGGTATGTAGTTTCAGCGTTAGAAGGTATCCGTCAGGAGTTTCCGGAAGCAACCGTACTTTACACGGAAGGAATATCCAACCAATTCAAACCCCGCTTATTCCGTAACAGTAAATTCCGTACGAAAGAAGGTAAACCCGGACTGGAAGCGAGCTATTATGCACTATCTTCCGACACTTCTGCCACACTCTCGGATAAAATGATCCAACAACAAGCAGTAGCGGCAGGAAGAACTGTAAGTGTTAATCAATCGGCCGACCGAACTATAGAAACCGATAAAGAAGAAAGCGGATTGATTCTCCGCCGCACCGACCGCACGGTAAATTATGAATGGTGGGGATATCCTTTCAACGAAAGTAAATTGGGAAATGATTATCGGGTGTGCTGGGAAGGATATGTAGATGTCGAGAAAACAGACAGTATCCGATTCTTTGTCGACGCACAAGGTGCCTATCGTTTATGGATAGACGGAACATTAGCATTGGATGCCTCTCAATCTCAATCATTCGATGTTCGCAATACCGCAATTTCCGCAAAAAAAGGGGATGCCAAACATATTCGGCTGGAGTTCTGCAACCAACGCAGTACACCGGCAGAGATCCGGATGGGATATGCTTATCAAAGTGATATTGACTTTTCTGAAGCGAAACGACTGGCTGCCAAAGCCGATCTGGTGGTTTTCTGTGCCGGACTGGATGGCAGTATCGAACTGGAAGGGCGCGACCGTCCTTTCGACCTGCCTTACGGACAAGATATGTTAATTCAGGAACTGGTAAAAGTAAATCCTAAGTTGATAGTTGCCATCCATGCAGGAGGCGGAATAAACATGACCCGATGGATCGATCAGGTGCCTGCGGTAGTACACGCCCTCTATCCGGGGCAGGAAGGCGGACATGCTTTAGCTCATATTCTTTCGGGTAAAGTGAATCCGTCAGCCAAGCTGCCATTCACTATCGAGAAAAGATGGGAAGACTCACCTGCCTGCGGTCATTACGATGAAACTCGCAAGGAAAAGAAAGTGTATTATACAGAAGGAATATTCACCGGTTACCGTGGATACGATCAAAAAGGTATCGAACCCCTTTTCCCTTTTGGATTCGGTCTTTCGTATACCACCTTTGACTATTCGGGCCTCAACATCCGTATGACGGATAAAAAACAGAAGCAACTCGTCGTTTCATTCACTGTAACCAATACCGGACAGCGAGACGGATATGAAGTCGCTCAACTTTATGTACGCGACATGCAATCTAAAGAGCCACGTCCTTTGAAAGAATTAAAAGGTTTCGACAAGGTATATCTGAAAGCAGGAGAAAGCAAACAGATAGAAATCGGTTTGAGTGAAGACGCATTCCAGTATTTCAACGCCAAACAAAACCGATGGGTATTTGAAAAAGGTGAATTTGAAATTCTAGTAGGCGCCTCCTCTAAAGACATCAGACTGGCAGAGAAAATAAAAATGTAGTATTTATCAGAAGGAAGGTGTGTCGGAACTCACTACAGAAGACACAGAGTAGCACAGAGTGAATTTCCCGTCATTGGTTATCAACACTCTTAATCTGTGATAATCCGTGGTGAATACGAGTTTCGACACACCTTTCTTCTTTGCTGTCTTCCTTTCATCCTTTCTTTACCTTTTTATATTCCCTGGGAGACATTCCCATTATCTGGCTGAACAGCCGTGAGAAATAATAAGCATCTTCAATACCCACTCTATAACAGACCTGATTCACTTTCATATCGGTAAAATCGAGAAACTGACAGGCTTTCTGAATCTTAATCTGATTAAAATAACTCAATGGGGCATATCCTGTACGCTTCAAAAACAGATTAGAGAAATATGAGGATGAATACCCCGTATAATCAGCCAGCTCGGCTAAAGTCAGCTTCTTGCCCAGATTCTCCTTCATATAATGAATAGCTGCATTTACAGGATCTTCTTCTCCTGCCGGACGATGCTCTGAAAAAGCCTCCCGATACTCTCTGAGATAGCGCAATGATCCCAAATAATGATGGAATACAGAGCTGGCATATGAAAGATTCTCCAAGCTATACCCCATCTTCAGTACCCGAAAGATCTCCTCAAACAGTTCTGTCCGGTAACTAATACGCGAATGCATTCCCGGTTTTATATCCGTGAGCCTACAGGTACGATGCGTACAATAAAGCGGAGCAAGTGTTCCTCCGAAGTGAATCCAGTAAATTGTCCATGGTTCCTTTTCATCAGCGCCATACGCATGAGGAAGTCCTGCAGGAAGTATAAAGTATTGGTTAGGCACTACCGGGTGTTTCTGCCCATCGAGACTGAACCATCCCCTACCCTCCGTACAATAGATAAACACATACTGGTCAATCGGAGTATCCCGCTCCCGAAAGTGATTATAAGCCTTTGGATAATAGCCTATATCGGTTATATAGAGTATAGAAGTTGCAGGATCAGTCTTCATACGTTGCACAATGGCAGGAGGCAACACCAATGCCTGTTCGCCCAGAAAGCCGTCTTTTTGTTTTGCCATACTAATAAGATTCATCGGTTCACGCCACAAATATAGAGATAAAAAAGAAATATACTCCATCTTTTTAATCGGTTTCTCTATTTATTTCTATTCTCAAACCCGCTTACTTTGCAATATCAATTAAACCATTTAATAACATGAAACAGACACGAGGCTATTTACTACTTATCTGCATCGTCTCAGCCATGGGCGGATTACTGTTCGGCTATGATTGGGTTGTTATCGGAGGAGCTAAAATCTTCTATGAACCTTTCTTTGGTATTGAAAACTCTGCGGCTCTACGTGGCTGGGCTATGAGCAGCGCACTGATAGGCTGTCTGGCAGGCGCCTTGCTCTCAGGAATCTGGAGCGACAAATACGGACGCAAAAAGATGCTTGTCATAGCCTCATTCCTGTTTGCACTTTCGGCTTGGGGTACGGGAGCAGTCGATCATTTTTCCTACTTCATCTTCTATCGCATTGTAGGAGGATTGGGCATCGGCATCGCATCCAACATTTCTCCCGTATATATTGCAGAGGTATCTCCTGCCCATGTACGCGGCAAATTCGTATCGCTCAACCAGCTCACCATCGTATTAGGTATCTTATTGGCACAATTGGCCAACTGGCAAATCGGGGAATACTACACACAAGGTTCCGATATACTCAGCGAAACAAGTGTGCAATGGGCCTGGCGATGGATGTTCTGGGCAGAACTGATCCCGGCAGGAATTTTCTTCCTGTTATCGTTCATCATCCCCGAAAGTCCCCGTTGGCTGGCTACCGTCCATCAACAGGAGAAAGCACAAAAGACACTGACACGCATCGGAGGAGAAACGTATGCCCGCCAAACCCTGGAAGAACTGAACCAACTCACTCAATCTCAAGGCAACCGGCAAAACAACGAATGGAAATCGGTCTTCCGCCCGGAAATGCGCAAAGTACTGATCATTGGAATCGTTCTGGCCATATTCCAGCAATGGTGCGGCATTAATGTTATCTTCAATTATGCCCACGAGATCTTTTCATCAGCCGGATATGCCGTTTCCGATGTACTGATGAACATCGTAGTGACCGGGATCACTAATGTGATATTTACGTTCGTCGCCATCTATACGGTAGACAAATGGGGACGTCGTACACTGATGCTGATCGGTTCGGCAGGATTAGCGCTGATTTACCTTATATTGGGAACCTGCTACTTCCTGGATGTAAGCGGTTTACCCATGCTTCTACTGGTGGTACTTGCCATCGCTTGCTATGCTATGTCACTTGCCCCGGTAGTCTGGGTGGTGTTATCCGAAATCTTCCCCGTGAAAATACGAGGTATGGCTATAGCCATCTCTACTTTCTTCCTTTGGGTGGCTTGTTTCATACTGACCTATACCTTCCCGGTATTGAATGAAAGTATAGGTGCCGAAGGAACTTTCTGGCTATACGGTGGTATCTGCCTGGCCGGATTTCTGTTCATACGCCAAAACCTGCCCGAAACAAAAGGGAAAACACTGGAAGAAATAGAAAAAGAATTAATCAAATAATACATAGAACAAGATGAAAGAAAGTGTTAATGTATGGGAGGAAGACATCCTGCTCCCTACCTATGGCATCGGACGCCCTGAGAAAAACCCGATGTTCCTGGAGAAACGTGTCTACCAGGGAAGCAGCGGAGTCGTATATCCGTATCCGGTCATCGAGAAAATTGAAGATACCTGCGAAGAGAAAAGTTATCATGCCGTATGGCTGGAGAACGAATACATCAAAGTCATGATCCTGCCCGAACTGGGAGGACGTATTCAAATGGCATTCGACAAGGTGAAACAACGGCATTTTATCTATTACAATCACGTAATAAAGCCGGCACTGGTAGGACTCACCGGTCCCTGGATCTCCGGAGGCATTGAGTTCAACTGGCCTCAACATCACCGTCCCAGCACCTTCTTGCCGGTGGACTACAGCATCGAACGATGTAAAGACGGAAGTGTCGTTGTATGGGTAAGCGAACGGGAACGGATGTTCGGTCAAAAAGGAACAGCCGGATTTACACTCCGCCCGGGACGTGCCGTACTCGAGATACAAGGAAAAGTTTCCAACCCGACTCCGCTTCCACAAACTTTCCTTTGGTGGGCCAATCCGGCCGTAGCGGTCAATGACTGCTATCAGTCAGTATTCCCGTCGGATGTCAACGCTGTATTCGATCATGGAAAACGGGACGTGTCTCGTTATCCTATTGCTACCGGAACCTACTATAAAATGGATTATTCTGCCGGCGTAGATATTTCCAGATATAAAAATATTCCCGTACCGACCTCCTACATGGCAATCCGGTCTAACTATAATTTTGTAGGCGGGTACGAAAATGATACACAGGCAGGTGTCCTGCATGTGGCCAATCATCACATATCTCCCGGAAAAAAACAATGGACCTGGGGAAACGGGGATTTCGGACAGGCATGGGACCGCAACCTGACTGATGCTGACGGTCCGTACATAGAACTGATGACCGGAGTCTATACGGACAATCAACCGGACTTCAGTTGGTTGCAACCTTATGAAGAGAAGACTTTTACCCAATACTTCATGCCCTATCGGGAATTGGGAGTTGTGAAAAACGCCTCCTCCGAACTCTTAATGAATCTGGAAACCGAAGGAGAAGAATGTCGTTTGAAGCTGTTTGCCACCTCGGCTCAGCAAGGATTACGCATCGTAGTCCGTCAAGCGGGTGTTATACGCTTTGAGGAAATCGGTAGCCTCTCGCCTGAACAAATATTCGACCGGCTGATCCCCATAAATGATCTTCACGAAGCGGAAGTCATTATCTACGATACCAACGGACGAAAAAAGCTAAGTTGGAAGGCCGAACCGGAAACAATCAAAGCAGTTCCGGAAGCAGCCAAACCCGCCCTTGCACCGGAAGAGATCAAAACCAACGAAGAACTCTATCTGACCGGACTGCATCTGGAACAATATCGTCATGCCACTTATTGCCCGACCGACTATTATCGGGAAGCACTCCGCCGAGACAATGGAGATGCACGTTGCAACAACGCCATGGGACTATGGCTGATACGCAAAGGAGAGTTTGCGCAGGCTGAACCATATCTTCGGAATGCCATTGCCCGACTCACCGAAAAGAATCCTAACCCCTATGATGGAGAAGCTTTCTATAACCTCGGACTTGCTCTAAAATTTCAGGGAAAAGATGATGAGGCCTACGATTCATTCTATAAATCGTGTTGGAACGCGGCATGGCAAGACGCAGGCTACTATTCGCTGGCCCAGATCTCCGTGTCCCGCAGCAATTGGGAAGAAGCTCTCGAAGAGATTGAAAAATCCCTTCTCCACAACTGGCACAATCTGCGCGGACGCCATCTGAAAGCAATCATACTCCGCCATCTCGAACAAAAAGAGGAGGCTCTTGCCTGGATAGAAGACTCCTTGAAGACAGATGCATTCAACTTCGGTTGCCTGTTCGAAAAATACCTGATCACCCGGAATGAAACAGTATTGATCCAACTTCGGAACCTAATGAAGCGTGGAGCACCCGATTACGAAGCACTGGTACTCGACTATACTTCTGCCGGACGATTTGAAGAAGCACTGGCTGTAGCCGAACTTGCCATTGCCCAACCTGTCGGTGAACAGACACTCTTACATTATTACAAGAGTTGGTGCCTGATCCGTCTAGGAAAAACAGCCGAAGCACAAATAGCCATTGCCACTGCCGAAAAAGAACCGGCCGATTATTGTTTCCCCAATGCCCTGGAAGCGATAGAAGCCCTTCAGTGTGTAGTCGACTTTGCAGGAAAAGCCCCCAAAGCACTTTATTACCTGGGAAATCTATGGTATGATAAACGCCGGTATCCCACTGCCATCGCAGCCTGGGAGCGCTCTTCGCGCGAAGACGAGACATTCCCCACCGTATGGCGTAATCTGTCACTGGCTTACTTCAACAAAATGAACCGTCCGGACGAAGCTGTCGCCTTACTGGAAAAAGCATTCCGCCTGGATCACACGGATGCCCGTGTACTGATGGAACTGGATCAATTGTACAAACGGCTGAACCGTCCGCACATAGAAAGACTGTGCTTTCTGGAACAGCACATAGATATCGTAATGACCCGTGACGACCTGTATCTGGAATACGTCACTTTACTGAACCAAACCGGGCAATATCGGGAAGCAATCCGACGGATCGACCAAAGAAAATTCCATCCGTGGGAAGGAGGAGAAGGTAAAGTACCCGCACAATATCAGCTGGCACGCCTGGAACTGGCAAAGGAGTTGATAAACCGGAAAAAATATGATGACGCACTCGCCTTAATAGATGAATGCTACATATACCCTACCCATCTGGGTGAAGGGAAACTACCGGGAGCACAGGAAAATGACTTCAATTATTACAAAGCATATATCCTGCAACAACAAGGGAGACCGGAAGAGGCTCACAGCCTGTTCGTCAAAGCCTGTTCGGGAAACAGCCAGCCAGCCGCTGCCATGTATTACAACGACCAGAAACCGGATAAAATATTCTACCAAGGACTGGCATACCGGAAATTAGGAGAGGAAGAAAAGGCACGCAGCCGGTTCAACCAATTAATTACTTATGGAGAAGAACATCTCTTCGACCGATTCAAGATGGATTATTTTGCCGTATCTTTACCCGATCTTTTGATTTGGGAAGACGATATGGATAAAAAGAACCGCATCCACTGCAACTACCTGATGGCACTGGGACATCTGGGACTGGGAAATAGAACAAAAGCCGAACACTTCTTTGATATAGCCGCCTCAATGGATAACAATCATCAAGGAGTACAAATTCACCGGAAATTAATGAATACCATTCTATCATGAAACAATCTTTTCAAAACACCCGGTACCGGACGATTCTGCTCCTGACCGGATTGATGCTTGCCATGACCGCTATGGCGCAAACCCTAACGAATGATGCTCTTGACTTGTCGGGCATGTGGCGCTTCCAACTGGATCCGATGGGATTCGGTAAAACTCCCGGTTCGGAACTCTATCTGGACAAGCTCTCTGAAACCATTATGCTCCCCGGATCGACAGACCAGGGAGGTAAAGGTATTAAAAATACGGCACGCTACGTAGACCGTTTAAGCCGTAAATTCGAATATCAGGGAGCCGCCTGGTACCAACGTGAAGTAGTGATTCCGGAAGATTGGGCAGATCGGGAGATTTACCTGAAGCTGGAACGTTGCCATTGGGAAACCACCGTCTACGTGGATGACAAAGAGGCAGGAATGAAAGAGCACCTGAGCACACCGAACACGTTCGTATTGACTCCGCTACTTGCTCCGGGAATCCACACACTGACCATTTGCGTAAACAATACACTTAAATATCCGATGGATCAATGGAACCATGGAACAACCGAATATACGCAGACTAACTGGAACGGAATAGCCGGAGACATCTCACTATATGCCAAGGAGAAAGCGCATATCCGCCAGATCAATGTATACCCCGATGTCAGCTCGAAAGCAGTGGAAGTATCTGTACAACCCGCTCCCCTAAAGACCGGACAGACAGGAAAACTGGAGCTATGCATCCGCGAGCAAGGAGGTAAAATAATAGTCCGCCAAACACTGAATGCAGACAGTCTTCAGGTACATGCAGGCATACGCCAAACGCTCCCGATGGGAAATAGGGTGAAACTCTGGGATGAATTCACACCTTATTTATACGAGATAGAAGCCAGTTGGAACGTAGACGGAAAGACAGATACTCAAACCCGAACTTTCGGCATGCGGAACGTAGAGCAGGGTAAACATCATATCCGCCTGAACGGAAGAGACATTCACTTACGTGGAGTACTGGATTGTGCAGTCTTTCCCCTGACCGGTTATCCGTCGACAAATGTGGATGACTGGAAACGCATCTTCACCACCATTAAAGAATATGGAATGAATCACGTACGCTTTCACTCCTGGTGTCCGCCGGAAGCCGCTTTCGAAGCCGGTGACGAAGTAGGTATGTACCTCCAGGCCGAACTTCCCATGTGGATCAAAGATGTGGGTAAATATCCTTACCGGCGTGATTTCTTTGAAAAAGAGATGTATGCCATTCTCGATGCCTATGGCAATCACCCCTCTTTCATCCTGATGTGTAACGGCAACGAAAACGAGGGTGACTTCGCCGTATTGGAAGATCTGGTAAAAAAGGCACAGAAGTATGATAACCGACGGCTCTATAGCGCCTCGACCGCACGTACTCATACTCCTTCGGATCAGTACTATGTGTCGCATGTCACCTCGAAAGGATGGATTACCGTATACGAAGGAAAGCCATCGACTGACTGGGACCGTTGCAAAGAATCGGATATCGATGTACCGGTGATTGCTCACGAAACCGGACAACGCTGTATGTATCCCAACTTTGAGGAAATTAAGAAATATACCGGCGTTGTAGAAGCACGCAATTTCGAAGTATTCCGCGAACGGCTTGCCAAAAACGGCATGTTGCACCAAGCCAACGATTTCTTCCGGGCAACCGGAGCACATACGGTGCTGCAATATAAAGAGGTAAACGAATCGCTGCTCCGTACTCGCAACTCCGGTGGTTTTCAGTTGTTGGGACTGGCCGATTTCCCCGGACAGGGCAGTGCCTTTGTAGGCATCCTCGACGCTTTCTGGGAAAGCAAAGGACTGGTAACACCCGAAAAGTTCAGAGAATCGTGTGCTCCGACCGTACTCTTGGCACGTTTACCCAAACGCACTTTCAGAAACAGGGAAAAACTAAAGGCAAAAATGGAAATTTACCATTTCGGTAAAGATGCCCTGAACAGCCGGAAACTGAACTGGACACTGATCGGTGAAGACGGAACCGTATACCACAAAGGAAGCCTGAAGACAAAAAGCATACAACCTGCTACGGTAGATTCACTCGGAATCATCGAACTCCCCTTGAACGGGATGGACAGTGCCCGCAAACTGACCTTGAAGGCTGAGCTGGGCGGTATACACAATGAATGGGATGTGTGGGTATATCCGGAACAACCGAAAACGGAACAGCACAACTTTGTCTACACCCGTACCTGGAATGACGAAACCAAACAGTGGCTCAACGAAGGCAAGAATGTACTGTTAATTCCAGAAAAGTGTAAAGGACGCAAAGCGCACTTCGCCAGCCATTTCTGGAACCCGATTATGTTCAACTGGAATCCAATGATCGTAGGTACACTGATCGATAACGAGCATCCCGCCTTTCGCGACTTCCCCACCCGGAACTATGCCGACTGGCAATGGTGGGACATCCTGAACTATTCAACAGCCCTGGAACTCGACGAACTGAAAGAAATCACCCCATTGATACAGAGCATCGACTCATACGAGACCAACCAAAAACTGGGTATCTCGTTCGAAGCTAAGGTAGGAAAAGGAAAACTATTCGTGCTCTGTGCCGATCCGGAAAAGAAAATCGATGAAAGACCTGCGATGCAGCAGTTACTAATGTCTGTCCGTAATTATGTGTCATCCGGGCATTTCAACCCGACAAAGAGTTTACCCGTCTACCTGTTGGATGCACTTTTTGCCCCGGCATCCGAAGAGAAATCCGGAGACAAGGGTAGCAAGGCGATCGAATTGCTATTGAATAAATAGTCAGACGAATCTTAAAATACATTAAAAGAATAGTGGCCGCTCTATGGTGACTGCTATTCTCATTGTATTTATAATAGCACAAGTCTGAAAGTAGAACATTATAAACTGATCTTTTTTAATATTATGAAAATCAAACTACTATTACTACTCTGTTGTGGTCTGTGGAGCAGTTGCAACTCGTATGACTATTGTCCGGTCACTCCTTCAGAGAGTGATCTTGTATTCACCGAACTTGCCCGGTCGTGGGACGAAGCAATGCCCTTGGGAAATGCTACCGTCGGTGCCTTGGTATGGCAACGTGACTCCACCCTACGCTTGTCACTGGACAGAACCGATTTATGGGATTTACGTCCGGTAGACAGTCTGTCGGGAGATAACTTCCGCTTCTCCTGGGTAAAAGAACATATTCGCCAAAAGAACTATCTGCCCGTACAGAAAAAGCTGGACTGGCCTTATGACATGAATCCCGCGCCGTCCAAGATTCCCGGAGCTGCCATCGAATTTCCATTAGAGCAGATCGGCACTCCGACTCAGGTAAGACTTTACCTGAACAATGCCTTATGTGAAGCAGACTGGGCAGACGGTACACAAATGCAGACTTTCGTTCATGCTACCGAACCGATCGGATGGTTTGTATTCCGTAACCTGAAAACCCCGATAGAACCCTCCATCATCACTCCTGTATACA
>OGNG01000668.1_pt1 | contig 19359 bp, 8 predicted proteins | sample 1573431 | NCBI WGS metagenome assembly OGNG01 (sample SAMEA2581927, study PRJEB24529) | metagenome | biome: Human gut stool | place: China | collected 2011
ACAAACCGGTTCAACCTACTTCGGAAGTTCCCTCCCACCTGAGCGTACACAATTATCTCATTAGCATAGGCTCTCCTTATAAAGCATCCGTACACACACACCCCATCGAACTGATTGCCTTGTCTCACAACAAAAAGTTCATGGAGAAAGATGTGGCAACCAACCTGCTATGGAGCATGATTCCCGAAACAAAAGCATTCTGCCCACGTGGATTGGGCATGATTCCTTATCAGTTACCCAGTTCTGTAGAATTAGCAGATGCAACTATCAAGGAATTGGCTGATTATGATGTAGTCATGTGGGAAAAACACGGTATCTTTGCTGTTGACTGTGACGTAATGGCCGCATTCGACCAAATTGATGTTTTAAATAAATCCGCATTAATTTACATCGCTGCCAAAAATATGGGATTTGAACCCGACGGCATGAGCCAGGAACAGATGAAAGAAATGAGTGTGGCTTTTAATCTACCCAAATAATATTTTTATGGTCTTCCCCTAATGGGGAGATTTTGAAGATGATTTGAACCCACATGGGGACAAATCATCTTTTTTATTATCGAAGCTTAAAAGATAAATGAGATCCAGATTGCCACTTAAGCTTTTCATCACACGATATTCATCACAAATGAACAAGCATATAAAATGACCAATTTATGTTTTTATCTCATTATTCTATTGATTAAAAAGATTAACACTCCCTATACAGCAAACACTTCCTAGACAATCGCGTACTTAACTCATTGACAGTTTGAGTATCTTATGTTTTTTTTAGAACAACGAGTACTCTTTTTGGCTATCTTTGACAAAGACAGATTCACTAAACCTACAGAGATATATGAAAGCAAATAAATTATTCCTTTTGGCAAGTTTCTTTCTATCAAGCAGCCTGACACCTATAGCGGCTCAGAGTAAGAAAGAGAAGAAGCAACAGACAGAACAAGCTGTACGCGAAGCTGTTGACGCAAAGACATACAAAATCAATGTGGACCGGGTAATGCCTATGAAAGGAGGCAGCAAACACCTGACTTCCGATTATTCTTTAGAAATAAGAAACGATTCGGTATATTCCTATCTGCCTTATTTCGGAGTGGCGTATAACGTTCCTTACGGAGGTGGAAAAGGATTAAATTTTAGTGCTCCTTTATCAGAATATACTTCAACATATAGCAAAAAGGGAAATGCTAAAATCACACTAAAAGTACGGAACGAGGAAGACAATTACCTTTACAATATCACCATTTATCCCAATGGCAGCAGTAACATACAGGTCACCCCCACAAACAGACAATCTATTTCTTTCTCCGGAGAAATGGATCTAAAGAAGAAAGAATGAGCCATAAATAAAAGGGGGTCAAAACTAAAACAACCTATCGTGCTATATGATCAGGTCATTTTAGTTTTGCCCCCCTGATTAAATTACAGCTATTATTTACTTATTTCTCTAACCGGCTAAAGAAATTCTCAATGGCTTCCTTATTGACAAAAACTCCTTTTACTCCGGTCACTTCCACCGTATCCATCAACAAAGCCAAGCCCTGATAACCGTTTTCATCCTTTGCCAATACTTCCTGCTGATAAATTTCAGCTGATTGGCAGGCTTTACCATCTTCAGGTAATTTCTCGAACCGACCAAGGTAATAATTGCCTTCAAAGAAATTATGTGTAGATTCTGTCAATTGGAATCTGCTGGATTCTGGAGCATAAAAAATATTTCCACTAATAAATGTACTATCCGGATATCCGCCCCATGAATCCAAAGTAATCATAGTACGATCGATATCAGCCGCAGGTTTACGGTTCACATGAATAATGTTACGGGTAATGCGACTGTCCTTTACAGGACCTGCCAGATGAACAGCTGGTGAGAACATCCCGGCACGAGTCGGTTCAGGCCGCACTCCGTCACCTATACTCACATTGTAACGGACAATAGTGCCCAAGTTACCTACATTAAAAGATGCGTCGGCCGTGCCGTCATTGCAAACCAATACTAAGCCACCATAGTTATCATGACTATAATTATACTGAATGACCGTTCCCCGGCAATTCCAGTCCGAATCAAACCCCTGTGCATCCCACGGAGCCTTATGACCACTTACCTCATTGAATTGCACCAAAGTATTATCACAACTCCACGGCCAAATACCTGCCGCCGCCTCTGTGTCAGGAAGCATATCAGGACAATCACGCATTACGTTGTATTCTATCAAGGTACTGTCACAACCGATAGGTACAATACCATCACCTGGTACTTCCTCTATCAAATTTCCCCGTATCACGGTATGCTTGCTGGGATGCCAGTTCTGCCGATCGCTATAAGCGGCCCAAATCATAGCATTACGGGTACATCTCAAAATATGGCAGTTCTCTATGGTTAACCTATTGAATGTTGAAATTTTCTTTTCACCGCCATTCACTATATAAATACCGCACCCTCCGCCTTTTTCTTTTACCAACGAACCATTGACATCCCGTACAGTCACATTATTGACAACAATGTTCTGCGATACGCCATAATCCATACACTCTATCTTCAAGCCCGAACGATAAGGCAGAGGCTGTCTACCTGTATTCACGATTTCCAAATTCTGCATCGTTATATAGTCCGAATTACAGATACGAGCTGCATACAAGGAAGTATCATATCCCACAATGCAAGGTTTCCGTTCACCATCACCATAAGCATCTATATAAATACGATCTTCGGGTATACCGTGTCCGGTGATTTCAAGTTCGCCATTAAAAACCTCACCGCGCTTCAACAAAACTTTATTGCCCGGCAGTAATTTCACTCCACGTAGTTTTTCCAGACTTTTCCATGCTTCATCCGGGGCTAACCCACTATTATTATCATCACCGCCGGTAGCATCCAGATAATAGCACACTGGACTATCAGAACATGCTGCCAACAGGAAGGAAAATAAAAGAAGGATCATTGTTTTTCTCATTTCTCTTCCGTTTTTAAAAAGTTATCTATTTATTCCAGAAGTTGTCAGAACAACTAGGATTCACCACAGATTACGCAAATTCACACAGTTTTTTGATTTAAAGGTTGTTTGCCTCCTACTTCTTTGTGACAATCCATGTATCCTGTGATGAAAACCTACACTCTACATTACTTCCACAAGTCGTGCTGAACCAGTTTCTTGTTAGTATCCAGTTCGGCAGTTGGCAAAGGCCATACATAATCCCTCTCACCGTTGAACTTACGTGCTTCATAAGCCAAGCCATACATAGTGCGTTCATTCTCTATATTAGCTACCGCCTTATCCAATTCCTTCCAACGATAAAGGTCAAACAAACGCAAGCCTTCAAAGGCCAGTTCCACACGACGCTCATGCTTAATGACTTCCAACAATTCATCTTTAGAAAGAGAAGTGCCTTCCACTTCCTCTACTGTGGGCATGTTCACATCTGCACGTTGCCGCACTTCATTCACTAAAGCAGTTACATCACTATAAGCATAGCCTCCTTTCTGTACCATTGCCTCCGCCAAAGATAATAAAACTTCAGCATAACGCACCACATAAAAGTCTTGTCCATTATCCCAAGAGTTAGAAGTATCCGTAGGATCAAAATACTTATAAACATATATGGTAGACAGGGAAGCGGCAGCTCCACCATATACATTGACATACGGATTTGAAGCCGAAGTATCTATACCTCCTTTACCGTTCCAAAGCATACCGGGAACAAACAAAGTACTATACAAACGTGGATCACGATTCTCAAAATGAGCAGGATTAGGCTTGCTAACATCCAAGCCACCCTCATTGTTTAATTCGGCTATCTTCGTATCGGTAGTCGGCTTACCGTCTTTGCAATAATAAGCATCCGCCAAATCTATAGTACCATTCATTGCTTCCAGCGGAGTATTCCAATGCGCATTAAAAGCAGCACCTTCACTCATACCCGGTCCTTCATAACGGACTGCAAAAATGATTTCAGGAGAAGTTTCTCCACTTTGAGTAAACAGTTTGGCATAACTCGGATCAAGCGAGTATCCCAAACCTTGCACCTGCTTATAAGCAGCAATTGCGTCATCCCATTTTTCATTATACAAAGCCACACGCCCCAGTAGGGAAAGAGCAGCTCCTTTGGTGATGTGTCCCCGTGAAGACGCGTTTTGCGGAAGTACTTCAGCCGCGTCCTGCAAATCAGTCATAATATGAGCCACAATAGCTGCACGGTCCGTCTTTTCACATTCAGCCTCGTCAATGGTCAAAGGGGCGGTCAGGAAAGGAACATCCTGATACGTCATAGTCAAGTTTATATACATCAATGCACGTATGGTCTTTGCCTCAGCCTGATAAATCGCCTTTTGGGAAGCATCCATATCCACTCTATCAATATTAGCAATCAGCACATTACAACGACTGATCACTTCATAGCAATCTTTCCAATAACTGCCAATAATAGAAGAACTTGGGGTATGAATCCCCATAGCCATATCATAACCTTCCATCCAGCCACTCCAATTAAAATGACCGCCATTATCTGATATACAATCCATATATAAAGGGCCCAATGAATATTGGTCGGAATTATAAAGCTGATTGCTCTGCAAAGCATCATAACAAGATGCCAACGCCATCAAAGCATCATCCGGTGTCTGCCAAAATGTATTAGATGAAGATTCTGTCAATGAGTCCCTCTGCAAAAAACTGTCAGAGCAAGAAGTCAGCAAAGCTCCTGACAACAGAGCTAGCCCTATAAATTTATTAATTGATTTCATAGTTGTTGCTTTTAAAATTTAACGTTAACACCAAATGAATAAGTTCTTGTATTGGGATGCACATCATTACGGGAATCTGTGCTCAGTTTCTCAGGATCATAATCATCCAAGGAAGTGAAAGTAAGCAAATTAGTTCCTGCCAAATAGAGTCTGAGACTCTGAACGCCCAACTTGGTCAAAAACTCTCTTTGTCTGAAAGTATATCCAATTTCCAAGTTCTTCAGGCGCAAATAATCTCCTTTTGTCAGCCAAAATGAAGAGTAGTTATTATTAATAGTTCCTCCCAAACGAGGCATGCTTCCATCCGGATTACTTTCAGACCATCTGTCCAACCAACGGCTAGTCTTGTTTCCGCCATTGGAAATAGTAGTTTCATCCCAATTATAACGATATACACCTGCAATGCCTTGCCAAAATGTATTAACATCAAAATCTTTATAAGAGAATCCCAAGTTAAAAGAATACTGCATTTTAGGGAACGGATTTCCGATAACAGTACGGTCAGCATCATTTATGTTGCCATTATTATCTATATCTTCATACATGATATCACCTAATTGCGGTTCCTGGTTGTTTTGCAGAATCTTCTGTCCGTTCGCATTTACACGATCCAAATCTGCCTGGGTACGATAGATACCGATAGCTTTCAGCCCATAATAAGAACCGATGGCTTCACCTTCACGATTGATGGTATTATTACTTATATCTTCCACCCCTTTCATATCAGTAATCTCATTTTTCACGCCTGAAAGTGAGAAACCTGCCTGCCATGCCCAATCACCTTTTTGGTCGAAATAGTTAGCTGCCAATTCCCAACCACGGTTACGGACCTTTCCCGCATTCTGATAAGGAGCATCCAAAGATCCCAGGAAAATACCCGGCATAGCGAGTTTCATCAAAATATCCGAGGTATTTTTCTCATACCAGTCAAAAGTGACATTGATCTTTCCACCCCAAAAAGCAGCATCAAAACCAAAGTCTGTAATAGTAGTTGTTTCCCATTTAATGTTCTCATTAGGTATCTTGGCAGTCTTCATACCAATCTGTTTGCTATCACCAAAATAGTAACTACCACTAGCCGCCAATGTAGCCGCATAAGCATAGTTACCAATTTCCTGATTACCCAATTTACCCCAGCTACCACGCAATTTCAATGAGTGGAGGAACTTCACATTCTCCATAAATTTCTCATTTGTCATGATCCATGCACCCGAAAATGAAGGGAAGGTAGCATAACGATGTGCCTTGGGCATACGTGACGAACCATCGTGACGGACATTCATCTCTAACAGATAACGGCCTCCGTAATTATAGTTCAAGCGTCCGAAGAATGACTGCAAGGAACTTTCTTCCGCCGATCCGGTCACATGATCATTCATAGTACCTCCATCCATTTCATAAATATTATCGGTAGCAAATCCCTGCTTGGACGCCTCATTCTTGTCCCAACGGGTAGCCTGAATAGAATGGCCTGCCAACAGATTGAACGAATGTTTTCCTACAGAAAAATCATAAGTCAGGATATTTTCATTAATATAAGTCGTTTCCAGATAATGATAATCTGTCAGTTTATTGGTACCGACCGTGGTCAGCGCATTTCCTTCAGCATCGTATCTTACATTATTCTTCGGATTGAAAGTAGTCACATCATTCATATAATATTTATAAGCCAGGCTTGAACGGAATTTCAATCCTTTCATGATGTCAATCTCACCAAAGAATTTACCATCAAAACGATAATGCTTGTTATCCTTATATCCCATATTCAAAGCTTCAATCGGATTTTTGAATACGGATTGGGAAATATTGGGATTTCCATCCAGGAATCCATAATGTCCGTTAGAATAGCGTACAGGAACAGTAGGACGGGTAAACCAAGTAAGGTAGCGCATCAAACCTTCGCCGGTAACACTGGTCGTAGGCTCATCAATGTTCTGGCGGCTTCCCGAAAGATTCAATCCTAATTTTACAATACCCAACTGCGCATCCAGATTAGAACGGAAATTGAAACGTTGGTTAGCTGTCTCACGCAAGATACCATCTTGCTGGAAATATTGAGTGGAAATCATGTAATGTACTGCCTTACTACCTCCATTCACTGACAAATGGTGTTGGTGCATAGCTGCCGTACGGAACATTTCCTTAGCCCAATTGGTATTGGCAAAATGATCGGGATCTGATCCATTTTGCAATTTCTGTAACATATCATCCGTATATGCCTTGGAAGGCCAACATTCATTATACATCTTCGCCCACTCATAAGAATTCACATAATCGGGCAACACGGTAGCCTCCTGCAAAGCGATGCTACCAGAATAAGTAATAGTAGGTTTCTGCTCACCGCCTCGTTTGGTAGTCACCAAAATAACACCGTTTGCAGCACGCACACCATAGATAGAAGCCGAAGCCGCATCTTTCAATACAGAAACACTTTCAATATCATCAGCAGGAATTTCCGCAATCTGGCTCACCGAGCTTTCCACTCCGTCGATCAGGACCATCGGATCATTGTGTTCAAAAGTTCCCACACCACGGATACGGATTTCGGGACTGTCATGACCGGCCTGGGCACCATTGTTGGTCAACATAACACCCGGCAAACGGCCCTGAAGCATATTGGCAGTATTAGCTACCGGCATAGAAGCTACATCCTTGAAATTTACAGCAGCAACAGAACCCGTCAGATTTTCCTTCTTCTGCACACCATAACCGACTACTACCACTTCGTCAATCATTTCCGTATCTTCCTTCAGATTTACATTCAGTACCATATTGTCTTTCGAAATATGAAATTCCTGATCGGAATATCCTATAAAAGAAATGACAATAGTAGAATTAGAAGCCACCGAGAGATTGAAATTACCATCCAAGTCAGTTACCGTTCCATTGGTTGTTCCTTTTTCAACCACACTAGCACCGATGACCGGTTCGCCTGTGGCATCTTTTACAATACCGGAAACTTTAAACTTGTCTGCTTGCAGACTGGAAGCGCTCACATTCATCGCAGGGATGAAGAAGCAGAAACACAGCAATAGGCTCAGTACCCGGAATGTACTGGTTTCTGTCAGAGTTTTCATGTTCATAATACTTTTTTTAAAGGTCTAACAAATAAAGATAATTCGTTTTATTTGCCAGCAAAAGTAAGAGGAACAGAAAAGAAACAGGGAGAATTATTACCGGAAAAAGGCTGTTTATTCCCTATAGAGCCTATTTCCGGTAATAATCAGCCATCATACTTCATCATATACTCTGTAGGAGAAAGTCCGAATTTCTTCTTAAAGCAGGAACTGAAATATTTAGGGTCGTTGAAACCTACAGCATACGCCAAATCGGCTATACGGATTTTCTTTTTCTCGTCTATCAGCCGACAAGCCGCTTGCAAACGGACATTGCTGATAAATGCAGAGGGAGTAAGTCCGGTCAACAGTTTCAATTTATCTGCTAGTGTAGTCCGGGCCATACCCATCTCCGCCATAAACTGTGCATGTTCAAAATCACAATCACTCAAATGGGCATTCACACAATCCACCGCTTTCCGAATGAAAGCTTCGTCCATCGAGGTGTAATTTAATTCTTTGGCTTCAAAAACCAACTGCTTACGGAAATCCACCCCCATACGTTTGCGCCGTTTCAACAAGTTATCTATCTTGGCAAACAAGACAGAGAGGCGGAGCGGTTTACAGATATAACCATCGGCCCCAGACTCATACCCTTCCACACGGTCTTCATCACTAGTCTTGGCCGTTAACAAAATCAATGGAATATGGCAGGTCTCAAATTGAGTCTTCACCCGGCGGCACAATTCCATACCGTCCATTTCGGGCATCATAACATCAGAAACAATTAAATCCACTTCCTGTTTGGCAAGTATCTCCAAAGCTTCCGTTCCATTGGCGGCCTTCAGAATATGGTATTTGCCATGCAACAGACGAACCATCAAAGCCAATAATTCCTCATTATCCTCCACCAACAAAATAGTCGATGCTGCCGGTTTCTCTTCCAACATATCAATCTCCGAGACATTCTCCATTTCATCTGCCGATAAAATAGCATAGTCCACATTTTTGGTATTCTCGTCTACCTCATCCTCATCAAAAGCCTCACGTCTTATAGGAATTTCAACCACAAAAGTATTCCCTTCCTCCTTATCGCTAAATACTTGTATCGTTCCATGATGCAACAATACCAAGTCTTTAGTCAGTGACAAACCGATACCCGTCCCTATGGTATGGAATTTGCGATACTCCCCTTCATAAAATCTCTCGAACATATGATCCAACTTCTCTTTTGGAATCAACTCGCCGGGATTGTTCACACTCAATTTAAAAGTTCCCCTTTCCTCATCATGAGCCTGTGACACCACAATAGTTCCTCCTTCAGGAGTATATTTAGCGGCATTGGAAAGCAGATTGTACACCACTTTATCCAATTTATCCACATCAAAATATCCCGAATATTCTTCAGACAAATCAAATTGTATGGACAATTTCTGCTTTTTAACCAAAGGTGCGAAAGCCGACACTGATTTTTTCAAGAACATACTGACATTTCCATGCGAGACTTTCAGCCGCAACTTGCCATTCTCCACTTTTCTGAACTCTAAGATCTGCTGAATCAACCGGATTAACCGCACAGTATTATCAGCTATCACAGGACAAACCGACGAACTTGCCGGTACTTCTTGTTTCAGTTCATCCACCGAAGCCGATATAATAGAAAGCGGAGTCAGCAACTCATGAGTGATATTGGTAAAGAACTGTAATTTAGCATGATTGATTTCCTCCATTTTCTGCCGTTCTATCTTCCCCATCTCTATGGCCTGTTTCATCCGGATACGGTTTCTGACAATCCGATAAGTATACCATGCCAATGAAACGAACAACAAGACATAAAGGCAATAAGCCCACCACGATAACCAAGGCGGCGGAAGAATAGTTATACGCAGACATTTCATATCCGGAGACCAGATTCCATTCTGATTGGCTCCCTTTACACAAAAAGTATAAGTACCTGCCGGAAGATTGTTATAATAGGCAAACCGACGTCCAGCCTCAACGGACAACCATTCCTTGTCATATCCCTCCAACCGATATAAATAACGGTTCAACTCAGGATTGATATAGTTCAATATTGAAAAATCAAGACTGAAATTATTCTCCCGGTATCCTAATACAATTTTATCAATAAAATCAATAGCCCTGTTTGCAACAATCCCCTTTCTGATGGAAAGAGGGTAGGTACGTACCGATACATTATGTACCTTTATATCTGTAATCACTACCGGAGAATAAGCAGTATCCTGAACAATTTTATCAGGATAAAAGCTGTTCAATCCACGGAATCCTCCGAAGATAAGTTTCCCATCCGCCCCCTTGAAGCAAGAATTCCGGTTAAACATGTGGTCTTGCAAACCATCATCTACCGTGTAAGTATGTATTTTCGGTGCAGCACCATCCAAAGGTATATCAATATGATACATTTCTGCATTGGTGGTAAGCCATAAGGTATGCTTGTCATCCTCCAGCATGCTGAAAACAACATCTCCATTCCGGAAATAATCATTCAAGACTGAAACAAAACGATCATTCTTCCGGTCATACAAATCGAGTCCGTTACCATTCGACCCCACCCATACTCTGTTGTATCCATCCACACAAACACTCATCGCCCCGACAGTGGATAATGTACCATCCGAAGGCGTATAAAACTTAACCTTATATGTTTCTCCGGATGTATCTATCCGCCATACCCCTTCATTGCTAGTCGCTATCCAGATAAAACCATCTTGATCTTCCGCCATTTTGAAAATAGAAATTTGGGGCAATGCCTGATTTGTCAAAGTCACCAGTTCATTCAAAGAATGAAGCCTTTGTTCCGTATCCAAAATAAACACTCCCGAACGTGTCCCCAACCACAGATTCCCTTTCGAATCCTCCAACAAAGAATAAATACAAATATCACTCAGTTCCGGGTTGGTTACGGTATTTACCACGTGTGCTTTCCCGGCTTTGACGTTATAGAACCACACACCGTCATCCCAAGTGGCAAAACACAATTCATTTGTCCTTTTACGATAAATAATATCATTGACCGTCGATGTATATCCCATATTCTTCAATACAGGATGAGAGCGGTAAGGAACAATGGTATGCTGTTCCATATCATAAAAAACCAGACCGAATCCCATGATTCCCATCCACAGATTCCCATTATCCTCCTGATAGACACTGCGGACAGAGCTGGTAGGGCAATGCTCACGCAAAGCCTCCAAAGAATCATAATTAAACCGGAACTTATTTGTATTTACAGTACAAACACCTCCCCCCAACATACCCAGCCACATCAGCCCGTCTTTACTGCACAACAGAGAATTCACTTCATTAAAAGGTAAATCTCCTTGAAGGTTGCCCGGAACAATATTGGTAAAATTCCCGTCCCCCGATTCATCTTCCAAAATACTGACTCCACTGCGTGAACCGATCCAGAGCTTTCCGGAATTTTTATCCTGAGCAATGGCGTAGATAATATTATCCAACAGAGAATGAGAATTTCCCTTGATGTTCCGGAATGTTTTAAATGAGAAATGTTCCGGATCATACGGATTAATGAGTTTCACCAATCCATACCGCCAGGTACCGATCCAAATATTCCCGGCTTCATCCTGAAATATGACATGCGCCGAATTACCAGGGTTAATCCCCTCGTAAGTATAATACAATTCCTCTTGAGGATTATAACGCAGCAACCCCTGTTCCCAAGTACCAATCCATATTTGTCCTTCCCTGTCTTCGATAACGGACTTTATGTCCATGTTCTTTTCACAATCGAAAGTACGTCCTCCGGCTTTCCTGCGAAACAACCCTTTGTTGCTTCCCACCCATAAGTCCCCGTTGCTTGCATAAAGAATACTCTCCACATTGCTTACCTGTAACAAAGGACTGATTATTTTTTCTATCTCATCCGTTTCCTTATGCAATACATATAATCCATTGTGCGTACCTATCCACAAATTATTCTCCTTGTCTTCGGCCACCATGTTCACAAAACTATCAATGGAACGTCCATGATTCACTCCATCGGGTTTATACACCACAATAGAATACCCATCATAGCGCAAAAGGCCATTGTAAGTCGATATCCATATATACCCCTGGCTATCCTGAAATAATTTCCGGACTTCATTGGTCGGAAAATTCACCGAAGTGGAAATAGATTTAAAATGATAGGTATTGACCTTGTTATCAGCCCAAAGCCAAACGGGAAAACACAAAAGATATATTACTCCAAGAATATATTCACAGTTACGGTGTGCAAAGTGCATAGATTCAACTTTAAGATTTGATGCAATATTCGCAAAAAAAAGCATTTTAAGCAAATATTCCATAAGATTTGTTCTAAATTTCCCTCATCCGCATACATAAGAAACTAAAATTATACCTCCAGAAACACTTAGGACAAAAAGGTTAGAGGCAGTTAAGATAAAAAATTGTATATTTGCCGATAAGTGTGACCTAATTTTAAAACAGAGAAACATGCATTACAACGACCAAGGCGCTGATTTTAAATACCTAATTGTCAATGAGCGTGACAAGCGTTTCGGCTTGTCGGTGACTACCGTCGGATTCCAGGCTATCAGGGCCGGAAGCGTTTATCCACCACGCAACCACCCGGACGCCTATTATTTCACAGCCCAGAAAGGACGTGTGCTGCATGAATATCAGTTGGTATATATCACTAAAGGACGAGGAACTTTCGCCAGCGACACAACCCCGTCTGTTGACATATCCAAAGGGCAAATACTTTTCCTGTTTCCCGGACAGTGGCATACCTATGCGCCGCTGCAAAAGACAGGATGGAACGAATATTACATCGGTTTTGAAGGCCCGATTATAGACAATCTGGTAAAAAACAGCTTTATCTCAAAAGAAAGCCAGATTCTGGATATCGGTATCAATGAAGAACTGGCCAGTCTTTTTGCCCGTGCACTGGAAGTAGCGGAAGCAGACAAGACCGCAGCGCAACAATATTTGTCCGGCATCGTTTTACACATTATGGGAGCCGTACTTGCTATCTCGCAGAACAAACGCTATGAGGTGGACAATGCGGCACAAAAAATAGAAAGTGCCAAAATCATCATGCACGAAAATGTGTACAAGGATATAGACCCGGAAGAACTGGCCATGAAATTGGGAATCAGTTATTCCTGGTTCCGCAAAGTATTCAAAGAATACACCGGTTATGCGCCCGCCAAGTATTTCCAAGAGCTGAAACTGCGCAAAGCGAAGCAGCTGTTGATTGAAAGTTCCATGTCAGTGAAAGAGATATGTTATGAATTGAATTATACCTCTACTGAACACTTTTTCTCGGTATTTAAAAAGCGTACCAATTTCACCCCTACCGAATATCGTAACTTCGGACGGGGCGGAAAAGAAAAAGAGAATGAAAACGAATAAAGAAAAAATGAGAAAAATAACCATCAATCTGGCTGCTGTGGCAGCCTTTTGCATTGTAGTTGCATCACCGGCCTTAGTAAGCAGCAGTTGCGCTACTCCAAAAACGGAGCAGGAAGATACCACTATCATACGGGAAGATTCAGGTATTACGGCATTGAAATACAGTAGTCCCGAAGTTCCCGCCAGTATTGAGTTCTGTGGCAAAACCATTGATTTGAGCCGCTTTGACCGCCACGAGCGTATGGACCGTGAACTATTGGCATTCACCTATATGCACAGTACTTCCTTGCAAATGCTGAAAAAAGCCAACCGCTATTTCCCCATTGTAGAACCCATACTGAAAGAAAACGGAATACCTGATGATTTTAAGTACCTGATGGTAATAGAAAGTAATATGAATCCCACCGCCCGTTCTTCTGCCGGAGCTGCCGGACTATGGCAATTCATGCAAGGTACGGGACGGGATTACGGATTGGAGGTAAACAACAATGTGGACGAGCGTTACCATATTGAGAAAGCGACCCGTGCCGCCTGCCGCTATCTGAAAGACGCGTATGCAAAATATAAGGACTGGGTGGCTGTTGCCGCCTCTTACAATGCCGGTCAGGCACGCATTGCCAGCCAACTGGCCAAACAGGATGTGGACGACTCGTTGGATTTGCAACTGGTAGAAGAGACTGCCCGGTATGTGTACCGCATTCTTGCCGCCAAACAATTATTCAATGCCCCCACTACTTTCGGTTTCCGCCTGCGTGCATCGGATTTGTATCCGCCTATTCCTTATACGGAAATCACTGTGACGAAAGGAATTGCAGACTTGGCACGTTTCGCACGCAGCAAAGGAATCAATCTGGCCATATTAAAGAATATGAATCCCTGGTTACGGGAAACATCCTTGTCCAACCACAGCGGGCGGACTTACGTGATAAAAATCCCTACCAAAGAAGGAATGACTTATGATCCGAAAAAGACGGTGGCGCATGATAAGCGATGGGTGATAGAATAACTTTCTATCATACAGCATTCCATAATCAATTTACCAGTTTTCCTCCACAGTATTTACAATAAGCAGCCCCGTCCTCATGTCCGTCCTTACCACAATGCGGACATTTCAGGGCCACCCTGCGTCTATGTTCCTGGATCATAGACGCAGAAACAATTCCTGTGGGGACTGCAATGATGGTATAGCCCAGTAACATTACAATGGCCGAAAGGAAGCGCCCTAGCGGAGTTTCCGGAGTGATATCCCCATAACCTACCGTCGTCATCGTCACTATCGCCCAATAAATACTATTCGGAATATTATTGAAAGAAGTGCCCGGCCGCTGTCCCTCAATCATATACATCAATGTACCGATCGAAGTCACCAATATCAGTACAAACAAGAAAAAAACAATAATCTTCCGACTGCTGAACACCAAGGAACGCAACAAGAAATTACCTTCATTCAGATAATTGAAAAGTTTAAAGATACGGAACACACGAATCAACCGGAAAGTGCGGATCACCAGCAGATAACGTGCCGTGCCGAAAAGCCAGCCTATATATAGAGGTAAGGTAGCCAGCAAATCCACTATACCGAAAAAACTCAGAGCATACTTCCGCGGTTGGGGAGAACAATAAAGCCTCAACACATACTCTAACGTAAAAAAGAAAGTAAAAACATACTCCGACACCCGCAGATAAGGCCCGATAACGGTATCCCAACTCTTGATACTCTCGGCAATAACCACCAGAATACTCAAGACAATGAACCCTATCAACGCCACATCGAATAACTTTCCCATCGGTGTGTCGCTTTCAAAAATAATCACATATATTTTATGCTTTAATTTCTCATCATGCAGTAAATTCTGCCATTTATTCCAAATACGCCTCAGAAATGCCATAATTTTTTAGGATAGAACACAAATCATTCACAATTATAACAAATATTGCCCGATTTATGTCCCATCGGTAACTATTATTTTCACTATATTTGCACAAAACCAATAAAATAATAGCATGAAGAAACAACTTATGACAGGTCTGTTCACAGTCCTCGCCCTTACAGCAGGCGCACAGACCTTCCAAGAATGGCGCAACCCGGAAATAAATGCGGTAAACCGTGCGCCGATGCACACGAACTACTTTGCTTTTGAGAATGCAGATGCAGCTAAGAAAGCAGACAAAAAACAATCAACTAACTACATGACTTTGAACGGAACCTGGAAGTTCAACTGGGTAAAGGATGCAGACTCCCGTCCGACTGATTTCTGGAAAACCGGCTTCAACGACAAAGGCTGGGATGACCTGCAAGTTCCCGCCGTATGGGAGCTGAACGGATACGGTGATCCTATTTATGTGAACGTAGGCTATGCCTGGCGTAACCAGTTCCAGAACAACCCTCCCGAAGTGCCGACAGAGAATAACCATGTAGGTTCTTACCGCCGTGAAATTGTAGTTCCCGCCTCATGGAAGGGAAAAGATATTATCGCCCATTTCGGTTCGGTTACCTCCAATATGTATTTGTGGGTAAACGGACGTTATGTAGGCTACAGCGAGGACAGCAAACTGGAAGCCGAATTTGACCTGACTCCATATTTAAAACCGGGTCAGAAAAACCTGATCGCCTTCCAAGTATTCCGCTGGTGCGACGGTACCTATCTGGAAGATCAGGATTTCTTCCGGTATAGCGGCGTGGGACGTGACTGCTATCTATATGCCCGCAACAAAAAACGCATTCAAGATATCCGTGTAACTCCCGACTTGGACGCAGCTTACCAAAACGGCAGTCTGGCTGTCAATCTGGATTTGAAAGGCAGTGGTAAAGTCGATTTGGAACTGGTAGATGCACAAGGCAAGCAAGTGGCAACCGCTACCGCCAACAAATCCGGTCTGGTGACCATGAACGTAGAGAACCCCAAAAAGTGGAGTGCCGAAACACCTTATTTATATACCTTGCGTGCCAGCATGCAGGGCAGCAATGAAGTGATTCCTGTCAAAGTAGGTTTCCGCAAGATTGAATTGAAAGGTGACCAGATCTTGGTTAACGGTAAGGCAGTCCTGTTCAAGGGGGCCGACCGCCACGAAATGGATCCGGACGGAGGCTATGTAGTATCTCCCGAACGTATGCTACAGGATATCCAGATAATGAAGCAATTCAACCTGAACGCTGTACGTACCTGCCACTACCCGGATGACAACTTATGGTACGATTTATGTGACCAATATGGTATTTACGTCGTGGCCGAAGCCAATATAGAATCTCACGGTATGGGCTACGGCGACAAGACGCTGGGCAAGAACCCCTCTTATAAGAAAGCCCATCTGGAACGTAACCAGCGCAATGTACAACGCGGATTCAACCATCCGAGCATCATCTTCTGGTCATTGGGTAATGAAGCCGGTGACGGCCCCAACTTCGAACAATGCTATAAATGGATTAAAGCAGAAGACCCCAGCCGTGCCTGCCAATATGAACAAGCACGCCAGAAAGAACATACCGATATCTTCTGTCCGATGTACTATGATTATAACGGCATGGAAAAATATGGTCAACGTACTGATGCTACCAAACCATTGATTCAGTGTGAATATGCCCATGCAATGGGTAACTCGCAGGGTGGTTTCAAAGAATATTGGGATTTGATCCGTAAATATCCGAATCTGCAAGGTGGATTTATCTGGGATTTCGTTGACCAGTCCTGCCGCTGGAAAGGAAAAGACGGCGTGATGATCTATGCTTACGGAGGAGATTTCAACCGTTTTGACGCTTCTGACAATAACTTCTGTGACAATGGTTTGATCAGCCCCGACCGTGTTCCTAATCCGCACATGTATGAAGTAGGTCACTTTTACCAGAATATCTGGACTACTCCCGCCGATTTAAGCAAAGGGGAAGTAAATGTGTTCAATGAGAACTTCTTCCGTGACCTGTCCGCCTACTATATGGAATGGCAAGTACTGAAAGATGGAAAAGTAATCCGCACCGGACGCGTGGATGATTTAAAAGTCGCTCCTCAGGAAACAGCCAAGATTACGTTGAATATCGGCAAGACCTGCACCTGCAAGGAATGGTTGCTGAACGTTTCCTACAAACTGAAAAACCGCGAAGGTTTGCTGCCCGCAGGTTTCACCGTCGCCAAGAATCAGTTGACACTGAATGATTACAAAGCACCGTCTATGGATTTGAAGAACGTGGAAACGACCAATGTAGCCACCGTTGTTCCGCAAATCATCGACAACCAATATCATTATCTGATCGTAAAAGGCAATAACTTCGTAGCCGAGTTCAACAAACAGAACGGTTACTTAAGCAAATATGCAGTGGACGGAACGGAAATGCTGAAAGAAGGCGCAGCCCTGACCCCTAACTTCTGGCGTGCCCCGACAGACAATGATATGGGAGCCGGCCTGCAAAACAGATATGCCGCATGGAAAAACCCGGGATTGAAACTGGTTTCCTTGAATTCCAAGACAGAAAATGACCAGATAGTAGTGAATGCGGAATATGACATGAAGAATGTTTCCGCCAAATTATATCTGACTTATGTCATCAACAACGAAGGAGCCATCAAAGTGACCCAAAAGATGACAGCCGACAAGAATGCCAAAGTATCTCCGATGTTCCGCTTCGGTATGCAAATGCAGATGCCTAAATGTTTTGAAACCGTAGAATATTATGGTCGTGGTCCGGTAGAAAACTACAGTGACCGCAACCACAGCACCGACCTGGGTATTTATCGCCAGAGTGTGGATGAACAATTCTACTCCTATATCCGTCCGCAGGAAACAGGAACCAAGACCGATATCCGTTGGTGGAAGCAACTGAATGCCGGCGGTAACGGACTGAAGGTAGTAGGTGATGCTCCATTCTCTGCATCCGCTTTGCATTATACCATCTGTTCACTGGATGATGGCGAACAAAAAGACCAGCGTCACTCGCCCGAAGTACAGAAAGCAGACCTGACCAACCTGATCATCGACAAGGCTCAGATGGGATTAGGTTGTGTAAACAGCTGGGGAGCTCTGCCGTTGCCTCAATATATGTTGCCCTACGGTGATTATGAATTTACTTTCATCCTGACTCCGGTAAAACATAGCGTCGAGATAGAATAAAACACAGGTTAAACAATAAAAACAAGGTGGCTGGATTTGTTTTCAGCCACCTTGTTTTTATTCCCTCTGTTCTTCATAGCTACTGCCATCTACAATTTTCATAAAACAAGTATCACACAAGTATCTGCCCCAACCATCTCTTCAAAACACATTTTCCACCTTTTTTCCTTCAAATTCTTCATACGCGGGCAATGCTTTGAACCTCAAGTCATTACAATGAACCATTCTTATTCCAATCCTTCATAAATTCGTAAGCGTCTCGTAAGCGTCTCCGCGATTCTATATAGTATATTAAAAGTAAAAAGTCTAATGATCCCTTTTTAGTCATTAGCCTTTTCCCATCTGTCAGGAAGCAGTTGTCTGTATTTTTCCAGTGGTGTATTCGGTTGCCATTCGGCAGTTCTGTTTATGACATCCGTGAGATACTCAAACAGATTCACTTTATTCATCCTACAAGTGAGTGCTATCGTGTAGAGTATGGCGCCCCGTTCGGCTCCCTTATGGCTGCCGAAGAACAATGAGTTTTTTCTTGATAAGGATATGTAGCGGTTCATCCGTTCAACTATATTGTTGTCCAGGTAAGTGTCACCATAATTAAAGATGTCCACCACGGCATTCCACTCATTGCGAAGATAGGTGACAGCTCCCTTCAGTTCGCTCTTAGGCAACAAATCTCCCCGTTCTTCTATATCATCAAGCACATCTTTTATTTCTCCGAGTATGTCCGGCGCATACTTTTTCCGATGGACAAGATTCTGTTCTACCGTCCATCCGTCAACCCCGATCTTATGCTTATGTTCATTTTGATAAAGTGTGTTTATCAGCTCCACGATTCTTTTTGCATCCGGTTCATCCTCACCGCAATCTATAAATTTCCGTTTTATATGTTGCAGGCACGGAATGCGTGTGATATGGGGATAAGCATCGCTTTCGAGCTTCCGGTAAGGTGAGTATCCGTCGCTTTGTATGATACCTTTGCAACCGCCTAATTCGTTAAGAATAACTTTTTCAGAGCGGGAGCCGTCATCATAGAGCAGGTATATCATCCTGGTGTTTATGCCGACAACCA
>OGNG01000777.1_pt1 | contig 17338 bp, 15 predicted proteins | sample 1573431 | NCBI WGS metagenome assembly OGNG01 (sample SAMEA2581927, study PRJEB24529) | metagenome | biome: Human gut stool | place: China | collected 2011
GTAGTATGTATCGTCTATTCCCAGCAGGTTCATGATGTCCTCTTTCCATTTCTCTCTGTCCGGCTTGGGCAGCGTTTCACCCATAAGGAAAATGAGGTAGCATACACGTGCCTTCTCCCTCGGTCTTATTTTCAGTCTGCCTTCGCATGGTTGCAGGTTTAGGTTGGCGTAGAAGTCCAGTTCGGAAACGGTTTCAAACTGTACACCGTTGCATTTCTCATAAATGGCTGACAGCAGCCGCATGGGAAAATAGGCGGATGGGCTTGCCGGGGTGGTACCGGATGAGGAAATTCCCTTTTCCTCCCTTTCCTTTTTCTTTTGGTCGGTCAGATACTTTTCAAGGATTGCCAATAGTGAGCCGCCCAGCCTGCAAATGTCCCCGCAACGGTTTTGCAGGCATTGCAGGGCTTCCCGTCTTGCCTGCTCCTTCTGCCTGTACAGTTCATCCAGCTTGGTTTTCTCCTTGTCGTATTCCCGTTTGCACCGTTCGTACCTTCTTTCCAGCAGTTCTTCTTCCTGACGGTCGTGTTCCCTGAAACCTACCGCTTCCAAAGAGCCGTTGGCTTCCATGAGTTCCCGGTAATATCCGTTTGTGACTTTCATCTGTCTGTCAATACCCCAGTCAAAACGGCTTTCATGCTGTCGGCAGATATGTTCAATATCGAGACGGTCGAAAAACTCCCTGCAGGTGTTGTAAGTCGAGATGTTGCTTTCAATCTCACGTTTCAGGCTGTTCAGCAATATGGAGAAGTGCGCGGCGTCCATTTCAAGCATGAGACTGATAAGTGTCGTTTCAAAGGGCTGCGTGTCTCCGTACTCTCTGTAAAAATCGGAAATGAACTGCTGCTTCTCAAAAGAGAAACTGTCTCCGGACATTATTCCGGTGTATATCTTGTTGAGTTTCCCGTAGCGGGGTATCATTGACGTTATTCTTTCTTCCATGATATTATTGTGGTTACAGTTGGTTAAACTTGCTCATTGCGTTCGCCTTCACGTCATCGGCTATGTCTATGTAGGGCTTCATCGCCTTGTAGTCGCTGTGCCCCGTCCATTTCATCACCACTTGTGCGGGAATGCCGAGCGCAAGCGCGTTGCAGATGAATGTCCGTCTTCCGGCATGGGTGCCCAGCAGCGCGTATTTGGGTGTAATGGTGTCTATGCGCTCGCTGCCTTTATAGTAGGTTTCGCTTACAGGTTCGCTGATTTCCGCAAGTTCCCCCAGTTCTTTCAGGTAGTTGTTCATCTTTTGGTTGCTGATGACCGGGAGCACCTTGTGTCCTTCAAACTCCACGTCCTTGTATTTGTCAAGTATCGCCCTGCTGTGGTTGTTCAGTTCGATGACAAGGCGGTCAGCAGTCTTTACGGTGGTGATTTCTATATACCCGTCCCGAATGTCGCTCCGTTTGAGGTTGTACACGTCCGAATAGCGCAGCCCGCTGAAACAGCAGAACAGAAAGACGTCCCTTACCCGTTCGAGATATTGCTTGGTCAGGGGTATCTTGTAATCTTTCAGCTTGTTCAGTTCTTCCCATGTGAGGAATATCACCTTCTTTTGGACGCTTTTCAGCTTCGGGTTGAAGCTCTCGTAAGCGTTGTTCATGCAGTACCCTTTCTTGGTGCACCACCGCAGGAACCATTTCAGGTAGGCTATCTGCTTCATGGTGGACGTGTTGCGCAAGCCTTCCACGTCCTTGAGGAAATTCACGTAGCTTGTCAGCTTGGGTTCGTCCAGTGCCTCGAAGGTCAGTTCCTTGTCGAACTTCTCAAGGTGTTTCCTCACTGCGGCGAACTTCTCATAAGTGGCGTCAGACCAGCCGTTCTGTGTCCCGCATTCCTTGATGAACTCCCCGAACACCTCCATAGGTGCGAACGTCAGGGGCTTCTGCTGTTCCTCCTCCCTCTTTTCGCTATGCAGGTTGTTGAAAGCCTCCTTCACTTGTGCGGTGGTAGGCATAGTTCCCTGAACCTCGAACGCCTTGAAGATGTTCTGTATTTCCGTATAGTAGCGCAGCAGGTCGGTGTTGATTTCGGATGCGCTCTGTTTCAGTTTGTTGGTGCAGCCCGGCTTTACACGCTGCTTGTCGGCGTCCCATTTGGCTGCGTCGATGCGGTAGCCCGTTGTAAACTCAATGCGCTGGCTGGCAAATATCACACGCATACGGATAGGCACATTCTCCACGATTGGTACGCCGTTCTTCTTCCGGCTTTCCAAAGAAAAGATGATGTTTCTCTTGATATTCATATTCGGGTGTAATTAAATTAGCACCCAAATATACACCCAATTATTGAGATAGCAAAAGATTTTGAATGATATTTTACGATATAAACCAATCGTAATAAGCTGTTTATTAGTAGATAGTTACGATATTATGATATTTTGCAAAATTATAGGTTAAAGTACCGTACGCACCGCATTAGGAAATAAAAAATCCTCTGATTTTCAGTAAATCAGAGGATTTTTTATTTTGAAGATAGCGAATAATCGCTATCTCTTTTTTCCATCATATCCCCATTTCACATAGATGGCTCCCCATGCAAATCCTGCTCCAAATGCAGTAAGAATTAGGTTATCTCCTTTTTTGAATTTATCTTCAAAATCCCAGAGGCAGAGTGGGAGAGTGCCGGCACTAGTGTTACCGTATCGTTCGATGTTGACCATGACCTTTTCGACAGGAACTTCCAAACGTTGTGTTACGGCGGTGATAATACGTTGATTAGCCTGATGAGGAATTACCCAGTCGATGTTTTCTTTGCTTAGATGGTTTCTTGCAATGATAGATTCACAGGCATCAGCCATGTTGGATACTGCATATTTGAATACAGTACGTCCTTCCTGATAGATATAATGCATTTGATTATCCAATGTATAATAAGAAGGAGTACATATAGAGCCACCCGCTTTAATGTGCAAAAAAGGCAATCCTTTACCATCTGTTCTTAACACAGCATCCATAATGCCAAAATCTTCAGTAGTAGGTTCAAGCATGACAGCTGCTCCGCCATCACCGAAAATCGGACAAGTTGCCCGGTCGGCATAATTTATTATTGACGACATCTTTTCAGCGCCTACAACTACCACTTTCTTGTAATTTCCAGAACGGATAAAATTGGCTCCAGTCTCCAGTGCATATAAAAAACCGCTGCAAACAGCTTGCATGTCAAAAGCAAAAGCTCTTTTCAGTCCCAGTCTTTCACATAAAATAGAAGCCGTGGAAGGAAAGCGGTAGTCAGGGGTTGTTGTAGCTACAATTATCAGATCAATATCATCCGGATTTGTTTGGGTGCGTTTTATTAACTGTTTGACAGCTTTACGAGCTATGTAAGAAGTTCCCAGTCCTTCCTCTTTCAAAATACGTCTTTCTTTAATGCCGATACGGATTAGGTAAAAATTCTATAAGTGTTATTAGTCAGAATAAAGTAGATGAAGTTTTAAATACAAAGCCAGAAGAGCGAAGATATTTTTTTGAAGAATGCGCGGGAATTACTAAATATCGTGAACGAAAACGAGAAGCTGTGCGCAAATTAGATAATACACAGGCAAATGTTGTACGTTTAAATGATATTGTAAGTGAGATTGAAAAACAGTTAGAACCTTTAAAAGAACAAGCTGATAAAACTAGACGATATAATGTCATTAATAAAGAATATAAAGATTGTAGACTCACGCAGATTTTGTATAAATATGAAAATCTTTCAGCTGAAAATAATAAACTGGATTTAGAGATAAAAGGTTATGAACAAGAAAGAGCTTCATTAGAGGCTACAGTTTCTGTTTCTGAAAGTGAAAAAATCGCTAAAAAAAGTGAGATAAATAAATTAGAACAGAAAATAAAATTGCTTGGTGAAAATAATCAAAAAATCCATGAAGAAATAGAACGCAGTCGCAATCAAGCCACTTTATTACAAGAACGTATACGACAGAGTTGTCAGTCTCAACAGCGTTTAGAGGAAAGACAAAATCAGACAAAAGAAGAATTAAAAATATCTTTAGCTGATGGAGAAGAATTGAAAAGAAAAGCTCAAATTGCTAATAATACTGCGGATAAATTGGAACTTGCCCTGCAAGAAGAAAATTCAAGTGTACAAAAAGTAGAAAATGATATTAAAGCGAAAGAAGAAGAAATTAAATTAAAGCAAGAGCAAGATAATGAAAAACGCAAGCAGATAGAAGAACAAAATAAGGTATTATTATTATTAAAGCGAGATATGTATGATATAGATGTAAATATTGAAAATCAGCATAGTGCGCATAAAAATGCAATTAATGAAAAAATAGAAAAAAATACAGCTAAGGAATTATTACAAGTAGAGATTGATAATATTAATAAAAAGGTACAGGCTAAACAAGAAAGTATTAATTCTCAGCAAAGTAATTTAGATGAACTTATAAAAGTTTGCAAAGAGGCTACAGAATTTATCAATGAAACTCGCCAAAATGTGCGTATGGCAGAGGAAAAAGTAAAATTTTTCCAGGAAATGCAAGCATCATATGAAGGTTTTGGCAAGGCTGTAAAAAGAGTTTTAAAAGCGGATAAGTCATGGCAAAAAGGTATTTGCGGTGCTGTAGCTGAATTGATAAAGGTAGAAGATCCTTTTATTACAGCTATTGAAGTAGCTCTTGGCTCTGCTATGCAAAATGTAGTTACTAAAGATACAGATACTGCAAAATCGGCAATTAATTATTTGAAAGAAAATAAATTTGGTCGTGTAACTTTTATGCCATTGACTACTGTTCAGCCACATAAAAATAAACGCACTGAAATTGAACCAGGTAAACATGGTTTTATCGCTTATGCAGATGAACTTGTAAATATTGATGAAGAATATAAAGTGATAACTCAATCTTTATTGGGTAGAATTTTAGTAGTTGATGATGTGGATAACGCTTTAAAGTTGGCTAAGTTATATGATTATCGTTTGCGTATCGTAACTTTAGAAGGTGAATTATTGCAACCTGGTGGTGCTATTGCTGGTGGTAGTAGCCAAAGCAAGGAAGCAGGTTATTTACATCGTAAAGGTGAGTTATTAGAATTAAAAGATTATCTAGCTAGTGAGCGTAAAGTATTGCGTGATGCGAAAAATAAATATGAAGATGATGAAGCAAAACGCGTGGCTTTAGCAGAAAATATCAATCGTTTGCAAAAAGATTGGCAAGAGTTATCTTTATTATTAGCACAGAAAAAAGTAGAATTTAAACAATTAGAAAATTGGTTTGTAAATCAAGAAGATATCTTAAAAGCTATAGATAATCGCATATCTGCTTTAATCGTGAAAAAAACGGCTATTGAGGCAGATATTGAAAAACAAACAGCTAAAATTGCTCAAATGGAAGCTCAAGTTGATGAAAAACAAAATCTTTATGAAGATATTTATAATGAAATTGAAGTATTGAAACATGATTTAAAAATTCGTCAACAAAAGGTAATGCAAAAACAGATTAGCTGTACAGAAGCAAGACAAGAAGTCATTCGCTATAATGATAAATTGAATTTGCTGACAGGACAGGCAGAAAGATTTAAGGCCTTTTTAGCTGATAGTGATAAAGAAATGGCTGGATTACAAAAAGTCATTGATGATAGTTTAGCTGAATTAAAACAATTAGAAGAATCTGTAGCTAATTTGGAAAAGTTAAAAACTGATGGTAAAGAAGAATACGATACTTTATATAAAAGACAATTAGGTATGCGAAGTGAATTGTCTGATATGGACGAAGAACGTGCTAAAATTGCAAGTAAAGTAGGCGTTATCAAGGATAAAATTCATAAATGTGAAGTAAGTGTAGCTAAATTGGAAACTGAAATTAAGCAATGCTTGCAAAGTATGCAAGAAGAATATGAATTGACTCCACAAGAAGCTTTAAATCATCGTTTAGAACTTGATGAAAATGAGCTGAAATCTAAATTAAAGAAATTAGACAAAGAATTAAAAGAAATTGGTCCTGTAAATCCAAATGCTATCAATGAATATGAAACATTAAATGAACGTTATAGCTTTATGAGTAAACAAATTGAGGATTTAGTCAAGGCTAAAGAAGATTTAACGAAAATCATTGAACAGATTGATAAAACAATGTCTACGCAATTTGGCTTGGCTTTTGATAAAATAAAAGTATATTTTAATGATATTTTCAAACGTTTGTTCGGCGGTGGCAATGCAAAGTTAATTTTAACAAATAAAGAAGATATCTTAAGTTCAGGTATTGAAATTGAAGTAGAACCACCAGATAAAAAACCACAGAGTTTAGCTGTATTATCAGGTGGGGAAAGAACGCTTACAGTTATAGCGTTACTGTTTGCATTTTTCACTTATAATCCTGCACCATTTAGCGTATTAGATGAAATTGATGCTCCATTAGATGAAGCAAATGTCAAACGTTTCGCGAAGTTTTTAAAAGATTATGCCAAACGCACTCAATTTATTTTAGTAACACATCGTAAGGGAACAATGGAGTCTGCTGATGTTATGTATGGTGTAACTATTGAAGATGCTGGTGTATCCAAATTGATATCTGTTCGTTTAGAAGATTTTGAGGAAAGAGGTTAAAAGATGGGATTTTTTAGTAAATTAAAAGAAGGTCTTACAAAAACACGTAAATCTCTAACAGAGAAAATTGAAAAAGTAATTATTGGTTATGCTGATATTGATGATGATTTATTAGATGAATTAGAAGATGCTTTAATTCAAGCTGATGTAGGGGTAAAAACTTCTTTACAATTAATGGACGATGTTCGTGCTGGTATTAAGAAAAAACAGATTAACTCTCCTGAAGATTTAAAACCATTCTTGATTAAACGTATTACAGAAATGTTAAATGAAGGTTCTGATGAAACAAATATTGCTAAATCTGGGCCTACAGTAATTTTAGTAATCGGTGTAAACGGTGTAGGTAAAACTACAACTATTGGTAAATTAGGTAGATATTATAAAGAACAAGGCAAAAATGTCATGTTTGCAGCAGCAGATACTTTCCGTGCAGCGGCTATTGACCAATTAGAAATTTGGGGTCAAAGAGTAAATGTTCCTGTGATTAAACATGAAGAAGGTTCAGATCCAGCAGCAGTAGTATTTGATGCTGTAAAAGCTGCTATTGCAAGAAAAGTGGATATACTCATCATTGATACAGCAGGACGTTTGCATAATAAAGCTAATTTAATGACAGAATTAAATAAAATTCAAAGAGTTATTAAACGTGAAATAGCAGAAGCTCCACATGAAACATTATTAGTATTAGATGCTACAACAGGACAAAATGCAATTAGCCAAGCTGAATTATTCACAAAATCAGCTCCTATTTCTGGATTGGTATTGGCTAAATTATATGGCACTGCTAAAGGCGGTGTAGTAATTGGCTTAAAATCTGAACTTAGTATGCCAGTAAAATGGATTGGTGTCGGTGAAGGTATGGACGATTTACGACCATTTGTAGCTAATGATTTTGCAGCGGCTTTGTTTAATCAAAAAGTAGAAGAATAATATAAATTAAATAATTGTCTATTTGATGATAATAAAATAATAAAAAGAGGATAAGTATAAAACTTATCCTCTTTGTTTTTAGTAGATTGTTTTGTCTGTTTTTTGTGCAAAGTTATCAAAGGATTTTATAGTGATATCTCTACCAAATTGTTCTAAATCTAAAACGGAAATATCTTGGCATTTTCCTTCAATATAGTTGTAGATGAAATCATCTCTAAAACCAATTTTATCAGCATCTTTAGCTGTGTTTCCATAATAAACTTTTTTGATGTTTGCCCAAATAGTAGCAGAAAGGCACATTGGACATGGATAGCAAGATGTATAGAGTTCACAACCTGTTAAATCATGAGTACCTAAATTTTGACAAGCATCACGAATAGCTTCAACTTCGGCATGACAAGTTGGATCATGTTTTATAAGTACACGATTATGACCACGACCTACGATTTTGCCATCTTTTACAATAACTGCACCGAAAGGGCCACCTTCATTAGTTGTTAAATTACTATCAGCTTCTTGAGTTGCAATAAGCATAAATTCTTCTTTAGTCATAAAAAATCTCCTATTCATAATAAAATATATAGGAAAAAATAATGTTTTTATTTTTTGCCTATATAAATATAAATTAAAAGCGGTAAATATGCAATAATCTTTTGGTTTTTAATAGATATTTTTATTTTTAAATAGATAGATATGATTTCTTATGATAAAATAACTAAGGAATTTTTTATTTATTTATTTATGAAAGCGAGGACAAAATGAAAAAGTTTTATGACGTAGAAGAAAAAGTGCCTTTGTTGCAAGGAATTCCACTTAGTTTACAACATTTGTTTGCTATGTTTGGCTCTACAGTGTTAGTTCCTTTTTTACTTCATGTAAATCCAGCAACAGCTTTATTTATGAATGGTATAGGTACATTTAGGTTCTAGTTTTGCATTTATTTCTCCAGTTTTAGCAGTACTTGCTACTAGTGGACTTAGTTATGGCGATGCTCAAGGTGGATTTATAGCATTTGGTTTATCTTTTATTATTTTATCTTTTGTTGTGGGTAAATTAGGTACAGCTTGGATTGATATTATTTTGCCACCAGCTGCGATGGGTGCAGTAGTAGCAGTAATTGGTCTTGAACTTGCACCACTTGCTTTGGATATGTCTGGTTTTATCAGTGATACAATGCAATCGCAAGGTATTCCAAATGAGCTTGCAATGATTACTTCTGTATTTACATTAGCTGTGGCAATTTTGGCTTCTGTAATTGGTAGAGGATTTTTAAGTGTAATTCCTGTATTAATTGGTGTAATTGCAGGATATATTATGGCTTTTTGTTTAGGTATTGTAGATTGGTCTGGTGTAGAAGCTGCTAGTTGGGTACAAGTACCAACTTTCTATGAACCAACTTTTAATATTCACGCTATCATGATTATTATGCCTGCATTGTTTGTAGTTTTTGCTGAACATATTGGGCATGTTGTTGTTACAAGTAGTATTGTTGATAGAGATTTAATTAAAAATCCAGGACTTAATCGTTCTTTATTTGCTGATGGTGTTTCTAATGTTTTATCTGGTTTTGTAGGTTCAACTCCTAATACTACTTATGGTGAAAATATGGGCGTTATGGCTATTACTCGTGTTTATAGTGTGTGGGTAATCGGTGGAGCTGCTGTTTTTGCTATTCTTTTCTCTTTTATTGGTAAAATTGCTGCGATTATTCATGCTATTCCAGTACCAGTAATGGGCGGTATTTCTGTATTGTTATTTGGTGTTATCGCTTGTTCTGGTATACGTATGCTTATAGAGAAAAAAGTTGATTATACTAGTACGCGAAATATGATACTTACTGCCGTAACTATGATAAGTGGTCTTAGTGGAGCTGCTGTAAATATCGGTCCTGTACAATTAAAAGGTATGGGCCTTGCTGTTGTCTGTGGCATGATTTTAAGCCTTTCTTTCTATGTTTTTGGCAAATTAGGTATAGCTAATAAAGAGTAAAATTAGAGATAAAAACTCATGGGTAACCCATGAGTTTTTATTTTTATAATTGTGCCCATTTTGTGCCCATGTGCTCAAATTATAATGAATATATTTTCTCTTTTTAATTTTTAAGAATATAGATTTTGATATGCTATATATTATAATCGCTTCAAATATATTTTGACGTACGTTAATAAGTACGATATACTATATTTGAGGTGATTATAATGATTACAGCTAATGCTTCAAATTTTAGAAAGAATCTTTATAATACTTTAGAACAAGTTGCTAAATATAATCAAGTAGCAACAATTAATACTAAAGATGGCGATGTGGTATTAATTAGTGCGGATGATTATAAAAATCTTATGGAAACAATGTATTTATCTTCTATACCTAATGTGCGAGAAGATTTATTAAAAGCTAAAACTGCATCTAATGAAGATTTTGTTTCAGAAGATGAGGTTGAATGGTAATTGTATAAGATAGAATATTATAAAAAAGCATTAAAAGACATTCCAAAGCTAAAAGCAAGTGGATTAGATAAAAAAGCTAAATTATTAATTGATTTAATAAAGGAAGATCCTTTTCAAAATCCACCACCATATGAAAAACTGTTAGGAGATCTAATGGGATACTATTCTAGAAGAATTAATATTCAACATAGATTAGTATATGAAGTATTAGAAGATGAAAAAGTTATACGTACAATTCGTATGTGGACGCATTATGAATAAAACCGTTGGTATTCTTACCAACGGTTTTGTTGTTTTATAAATTGATGTTGTAGAGTATTTTATATTTTTATCTTAGTAATATTTATTGAAAGATTTCATTATATAAAATGTTTACTAGGATACTATTCAAAGAAAATTAGACATCGAAAATAGTTTTACATAAATTAATGCCTGTTTTAGTTTTAAAAATTCTATTTAATGCATTTTCTATAGCTTGTTTTGGGCAATTATCTTCGTAAAGATTTACTAAGAAATCTGCTTCTACTAGGATTTGGTAATCTAAATCGTCAATATTATTGTAAGTATGATGATGGGCAATCAAGAAACATACTCTATCTATTACAGCAGTATCTACTTGAAGTTTTTCAAGTATTTCTCTAGCAGGAGCAGGGCCTTCTAATTCTTGATATTTGCCATTGCTACTGTTGTATTTTTGTTCAGCAATTTTTATGCCGATATCATGCATTAAACCAGCGATTTCTAAAATATACAATTTATCTGAAGGTAAGTTTTCTTGTTCAGCTATGAATTTTGCAAAGCTATGTACTTTAAGAAAATGTTGAATGCGTTTAGGGTCGCCCTGATAATAATTAATCATTTCTAGTAATACATTATTTATATTTGTCATAATAAAAGCCTCCTAAGTATAGTTTTGTTTCAGAAAATAGAAATCAAGAAAAATTTTAATTTTATTTTAATATAATTTTAATATGATATACAAGCATAATCAGTATAAATTTTGTATAATTATTTTTGTAGTGCAGGATTTTAAAAGGGTTTATTAGAATTTAATAAGTATAATAAAATATAGGAGAATAAAAATTATGTTTAGTTTTATTATGTTTTTAGCAGTTATAACGACTATTTTGGCTTTTATTGGGTTTGATATGATAACACATTTTAGTGATATTGTGAATTTGATAGGAGCGGTGGCTTTAGGTGTAGGTGTCTTTTTGACATTTAAACCAAATAAGAAAAAGCAGATTAGTTTAGATTTAGATGATAGTGAAAATAGTAAATTATTGCAGGAAAGTTATCAAAAAGCGTTAGAGGATTATAATTATATAAAAGGCTCATTGAAATATATCAGAGATAGTGAATTAAAAATGCATGTGCAAGATATGCAAAAGGTATCTTTGAATATTTTACAATATCTCCAAAAACATCCAGAGAAAATTACTTTAGCTAGAAGATTTATCGATTATTATCAAGATACTGTGGCTGGTTTAATTGAAAAATATGTAGAAATAGAAAATACGCAGTTAAATACAGATAGTGTAAATGATATAAAGGAAAGAACAAAAAATACTTTATATGGATTGAGTAATGCTTATACAGAGCAATTTGAAAAATTGATAAATGACCAGTTATTAGATATGGATGCGGAATTAAAGGTCATGGAAAATACGATAAAAGCAGATGGTTTTGATGTGAAAAAGCAAGACCGCACTCAAGAGATAAAATCTGGCTTTAGCTATAGACGTAAAAATTGTATGCACGATAAACCTATGCAGAAAATGCGTTGGCAATTAAAACATTTACCAGAAAAATTTTTTGATAGTGATGAAGTTTTGCGTAAAAAATTAATTGCTGGAGGTCTAGGAATTTTATTTGGCGGTTTTGGCGCACATAAATTTTATTTAGGCAAAACTTTTATGGGAATTTTTTATTTATTATTCTCATGGACAGGCATACCTTTTATTGCGGGATTTATAGAAGGTATACGCTATTTATTCATGGATAAAGATGATTTTTATCGCAAATTTTTTGATAATATGAATAGAGGGTGAAACTTATGGCAGATATTAGTTTAGATGATTTAATCAAAGCAAAAACACAGACAATGGACAATAATGCTGATGCTCAAAATTGGCAAGTAATGACAAAAAAAGAAGAGATTGAGCAGGTTACAAAGCAAACAGAATTGATTTCACCAGAAGATAGAAAACGTATTGATGAAATAAAAGAAAATATAGATTTGACGAATTCGCAGACTTCTGTACAATATGGCATAAATGCACAACGAAATATAGCGGAGTTTTCAGATAGTATTTTGAATAATATTCGCAGTAAAGATAGTGGGCATGTTGGTGATTTATTAAGCAATTTAGTAGTAAAAGTAAAAGGTTTTGATGTAGATAGTAAAAACAGTGGCGGATTTATAAAAAAAATACCTATTTTAGGCTCATTAGTTGGCAGTGCTAAAAGTATGATGGCAGAATATGATAAATTATCTGTACAGATTGATAAGATACAAGGCGAATTAGATAAAGCCCGCATGAGCATGATGAAAGATATTGTGATGTTTGATACTATGTATCAACGAAATTTAGAGTATTTTAAAGAATTGCAGTTATATATTAAAGCTGGCGAAGAAAAAATCTTAGAATTGCAACAGCATACTATTCCTAAATTACGTATGGAAGCTGTAAATTCTCAAAATCAAATGGCAGTGCAAGTAGTCAGTGATTTTGAAAATGCTGTCAGTCGTTTTGAGAAAAAAGTTCATGATTTGAAATTGAGTAAAACAATAGCTATACAGACAGCACCACAGATACGTCTTATTCAAAATAATGATAAAGTTTTAGTTGATAAGGTGCAAAGTGCTATTTATAATACTATTCCATTATGGAAAAGTCAGATTGTAATTGCGCTTGGTTTATCTAGACAGCAAAAAGTTTTACAGATGCAACGTGAAGTAACAGATACTACAAATGAATTATTGCGACGTAATGCTGAAATGTTGAAACAAAATACAATAGAAACAGCACGTGAAACAGAACGTGGAATTGTAGATATCGAAACTGTAAAAAAAGTAAATGAAGATTTGATTTCTACTATTGAAGAAACTATTAAAATTCAAAAAGATGGACGTGAACGTCGTAAATTAGCAGAAGCTGAACTTGTACAAATTGAAGATAAATTAAAACAAACTTTATTGGCTCATCGTTAAAATATCATTAAATAAGCTATAAAAAATATAAAAAGGATAATCCTAAAATAAGTGGATTATCCTTTTTGTTATTAATGAAAATAAAAAACCATCAGCAAATTTGAATAAACTGATGGCTTTAATTTTATAAATTATTTATTTAATGTATCTTGACAGAAATTGATAAAAGATTGAGCAGCTTTGGAGATATATCTATCTTTTTTCCATGCAAGTCCAACATCTACAAATATAGGGTCTTCTATTGGTAATGTTTTAATATGTGGTGTATCTTGAACTACGAAGTCTAAGAGAAATGCCATACCAACATTACTGGAGATAAGACCTTTTATCGTTTCAATTTGGTTTGATTCTAAGATAATATTTGGTTGAATATTGTGTTCTTTGAGTTTTTGTTGAATTAAATTACGGATAAAAGAACCTTCTTTTAACATAATTAAATCAATATTGCTTACATCGCTCCAAGATAAAGAATCTTTTTGAGCAAGTGGGCTATCTTCAGGAACACAAGCTACTACTTGGTTAGTAGACATTGGTAATAACTGTAAACTAGGAGAAGCATTGGAGATGATGACAATACCAAAATCTAATTCATCACGTTCTAAGGATTCACGAATAGACATAGAGCCTTTTTCATAAAGATAAATATCTAAATGAGCGAATTTTTTCTGGAAACCAGAGAAAATTTTTGGGAAAAGATATGCTCCGATCATAGAAGGAATACCAATTTTGATAGTGCCTTTTTGAAGTTGTTTATAGTCATTAACTTCTAAAACGGCATCTTGAATATTACGCAAAGCAAGTTCAATGCGATTTAAAAATACAGCTCCTTCTGGTGTGAGTGATAATTGTTTTTGGCTACGTTCAAAAAGTTGTATGCCAAGTTCTGCTTCTAATTTTTTTATAGCAACTGTAATATTTGGTTGAGAAACAGAAAGCCGTTTGGCTGCTCTAGTAATATTTTTCAAACGGCTAGTCATTTGAAAGTATTCTAGTTGTTTAAGTTCCATATAATCCTCCTATTGAAAATATCTTATGTATAATAAATTTTATTAATTAATACATAGATATTATAGCATAAAAATAGCATATATCCAATATTTTATTTATTATAAATGTTTTTTGCCATAAGTTTTATCTATTATGTAAAAAATGTATAAAAAATATATAAAATTTTTAGAAATTTAAAGGAATAATAAATTTTTTATAGAATTATATATTCATATGGTAAATCAAAGTAATAAATACTATGAAAAATTAATATAGATAAAAGAGAGGTTGATTACAATGATGAATAACTATTCTAGCCAAGATTTCTTATCTGTAGCAAGAAGAATAACTTATGACGCAACAATTCCTGAATTACTTGAAGAAGCGGTTAGAAATCATGAAGGACGTTTATCTGACAAAGGTGCGATTTGTGTAACTACTGGTAAACATACAGGTCGTTCACCTAAAGATAGATTTATTGTTGATACTCCAGATATTCATGATTTAATACATTGGTCAAATACAAATCAACCATGTTCGGAAAATACATTTAATCGTCTTTATGAAAAAATGAAAGATTATGCTAAAGACCATCAATTATTTGTAACTGATGCTTTAGTTGGTGCAGACCCTGCATACAAATTACAAATAAAATGCATTAATGAGCATGCTTGGCATCATTTATTCTTAAAACAATTATTCATTAGACCAAAAACAAAACTTACTACACCTGCTGAATTTACACTTATTTGTATGCCTAGTGTAAAAGCTAATCCAATTGAAGATGGTACACATTCTGAAACTTTTATTATTGTTAATTTCAGCAAAAAAATGGTATTAATCGGTGGCGGTGCTTATGCAGGTGAAATGAAAAAAGCTATTTTCTCTGTTATGAACTTCATTCTTCCTCAACGTGGTGTTTTATCCATGCACTGCTCTGCAAATGTGGGTAAAGATGGAAATTCTGCATTATTCTTTGGTTTAAGTGGTACAGGTAAAACAACTTTATCTGCTGATCCTAATCGTTCCTTAATCGGTGATGATGAACATGGTTGGAGTGAACATGGTATCTTCAACGTTGAAGGTGGTTGCTATGCAAAAACTATAAAAATCACACCTGAAAGTGAACCAGAAATTTATAATGCAATTCAATATGGAACTGTTTTGGAAAATGTTTATATCAATCCATATACTCGTGAACCAGATTTCTTTGATGCTAGATTTACACAAAATGCGCGTACAGCTTATCCAATAGAAAATATTCCAAATGCCATTGTACCAAGTATGGCAGGTCATCCAAATGCAATTATCTTCTTGACTGCAGATGCTTTTGGTGTATTACCTCCTATTGCAAAACTTACTAAAGAACAAGCTATGTATCACTTCTTATCCGGTTATACAAGTAAAGTTGCTGGTACTGAACGTGGTATTACAGAACCACAAGCAACATTCTCCATTGGTTTTGGTGAACCATTCTTCCCATTACCACCATTACAATATGCTAGATTATTAGGTGAAAAAATTAATCAATATAATACTAGCGTATATCTTGTTAATACTGGTTGGACTGGCGGTCCATATGGTGTTGGTAAACGTATGGAATTAAAATACACTAGAGCTATGATTTCTGCTGCTTTAGATGGTAAATTAGATGATGTTACTTGGACTAAACATGAATATTTCCAATTAAATATTCCAGATAGCTGCCCAGGTGTACCAAGTGAAGTATTAAATCCAGAAAATACTTGGATGGATAAAAAAGCATATAAAAATCAAGCTGAAAAATTAGTAAGATTGTTCGCTGAAAATGTTAAACGTTTCGCTGGTGAAATGCCCGATGAGATTTTGAACGCTGGGCCTAGACTTGAAGAGTAAAAAAATCCTTATTTTATAAGGGAAAATTTTAAAATAGATTTAAATTTTTTGAGTAGGTTTAAATTTTTAGATAACAAAATGGTAACAAATACCAAAATGAATGGTAACAAATTTTAAAGTAACGTGATATAATATGTATGCGGAGCTCCAGTATCTCTACGGGGACTGGCGCGATGAAGATAGAAGAAAACAAAAACCAGTTGCGACACGGTTTTTGATGAGTGGATCCGCGGAAAAACTTATTTTTTAGTAAAGAAAAAGACTACCTTATTTGGTAGTCTTTTTTATTGTTCGCATTGCACGTGCTTTCTTTAAATGCTCTAATTTTAAGCAACCGCAAGATTTAATGATTCCCTTTATTATGTTAGATTTTGTGATTATTTTTTCATTACCACAATCACAGTGGCAAAGAACTTTATTGCCACCTAATTCTTTTATAATAGTGAGTAATCCAATTTTTTTACCTGTATAATCTTTGGTACGGCTATCTTTTACAGATGATGATTTTAGACAACCGCAAGATTTAGTATGTCCACGAGTAACATTTGATTTTGCTACTTCAATCACATTGCCACAATCACATTGACAACGTAGTTTTTTTATACTTCGTCCTTTGGAATCTCTAGTGGAAAATTCTTCTAATACTGTAAGAGCATTGAATTTTTCACCTATTTAAAAAGTAAAGCTATTATTGATGGAAAAGAGCAAAATGTTGAGATAACGATATTTACTGATGTTAATGGTAATAAATATTATAATCATGTCTTACCGGAAGAAGAAAATAAAAAAAGAAGCTTGTCCGTGTATCCGGTGCAAGCTCCTGAAAGGAACGGCATTCCGGCCATAAGACAACAAGCTTCTTCTACTAATAGTATATCAAATAGTGAAACTACTAACAACACTAATCATATATCATTAAATGAAGAAAGTATAAAAAAAGAAGATACAACGGTACATACGGAACCAGTATCTTCACAAGAAGCCCTCGGCACTCCGTCCGGCGTTATATCTTCTACTAATATTATATCAAATGAAGATATTAACAGTAATGAAGATGTGATACAATTAAAAGAAAATAAAAAAGATAGTCAAGAAAAGCAAACTTCATTTGTTGATGTAAAAACAGCAGAAGATGATTTATTGAAAGCGTTTGGATTAAAACGTGCTAATACTGTAGAGCATAAGCAAAAAAAACGTGTAAAAATTGTAGATGATAGTGATAATGCATTAGAGGCTGAATGGGATAAATTAAACAAAGCACTAGATAATTTGTCAGCTAATCCACTATTTAATCCTGAAGTAGTAGTTCCTTTATTTAAAATAGGTATGATTTATGCTCAAC
>OGNG01000778.1_pt1 | contig 17330 bp, 13 predicted proteins | sample 1573431 | NCBI WGS metagenome assembly OGNG01 (sample SAMEA2581927, study PRJEB24529) | metagenome | biome: Human gut stool | place: China | collected 2011
CGCGGTGTTGGACTATACTCTTTGAAACTGCTGTGAAAACTCCGCACTCGACGTGCCTGCTGCTCAGTAAAAGCTTCCGTTTTCGCTGCAATTTTCCGGTTGCGCTCACGCAGCACCCACTTAAACTTTGCTTTTTCCATAGTTTCCTCCCTGCACATCAGTTAATATTATAAAAAATGCCGCGACAGAAGTTACCATCACGACATTCTCATCATTTAACCAATATCAAATTCTGCCGCTCCGGCAGCCTATAATATGCAAACACAAATAGCGGTATTTATTCACCGAGAAGCCTTTATAATTATGTCGACTTCCTCCGTAAAATTCTGCATTCCTGTTCACCGCAGCACCTTCAGCTTACAGCAAACGATACCTGATCTAGAACATTATGTCGCCGGGTTCATAATCAACGGTCGTTTTGACAAAGGCCAATTCGTTGCAATACGGATATTGCGGACAATATACACATTCTTTCCAAACCTTCTGCGGGAGCTTTTCTTTCGCCGTTTCGATATAATCACATTTTGCAAAAAATCCCGGCTGATAAGTAAGGGTAAAGAACATCTTCACTCCGCGTTCAATGCCTTCAGCTTCCAGCAGTTCAACCATTTTTCGTCCAATTCCCTGTGTTTTACGTTCAGGATCAACAGCTAAAGAACGAATCTCAGCCAGACGATCCCAAACAAAGTGCAGTGCGCCGCAGCCAATCACATGATTGTTCTCAACGGCCACCACGTAATCGCGCAGATTTTCATAGATGGAATTACGCGAACGCGGCAGCATCAGGCCTTCGGCAGCATAATCATTGAGCAGTTTATGAAGCTTCTCTACATCATCAAAAGTAGCAGAGCGATAAATAACCATGGGCGCACTCCTTTCATTTTGTATTTTCTCAATATTACCATTATTGAGCCGTAAACACAATATATTTTTATAAGCGTTTTTTTAGCAAGTCGGCAGCCGCTGTCAAAGCAATAAGCATAGCCGACGGTCTTGGCGGACAGCCTGGCACAGCTATGTCTACCGGCAATACTTCATCCAATGCACCGACAATAGCATAGGTAGACCCATACGTTCCTCCGCTGGCAGCACAGGCACCACAGGCCATTACCAGCTTCGGTTCTTCCATTGCTTCATAAGTCATTTGCACTGCCTGCGCCAAATTACGTGTTACCACGCCTGTAACCATTATCATATCAGCATGTCGCGGTGAAGCCACAAAAGCAATACCAAAACGATGCAGATCATACAGCGGATTACTCAAAGCACCCATTTCAAAATCGCAGGCATTACAGCTGCCGGCATCCAAATGCCGTACATGCAGTGAACGCCCCAGCTTGGCCCTGATCTCTCGTTCTATTGTCATCTGTACATCTGTCAATATCTCCGGCAAAGTATCAATATCAGTATGCAGCAGCGCACCTGCAGCACACGCTTCTACACATTTACCACAAAAAAGGCAGCGTTTATAATCCAATACTGGTTTACCATCACACAGCGCAACAGCACCAGTCGGGCAAACAGCCGCACATTTTGCACAGCCATTACAGTCAGTTCCACAAGTCAGTTGTCCCCGCATTCTTGGAGCACCGCTGGTCGTTACATCTTCTGTTGTTATCTTATTGGCCAAAATCCCCTGTAACAATTTAAGCATTATTGTTCCTCCCTAACGATCCAGACAGGCATAGCATAATTCAAAGCTTTTATTGATCAGCGGAAAATCCGGAATAATATCTCCCTGCACAGCTATGGTAAGCGCCGGCCAGTTAGGATAGGAAGCTGAACGGATAAACAATCTTTCGATACATCCGTCTGCATCCAGCATCAGCCAATGCAGATTACTGCCACGTGCTGATTCGCTGATCCCCCAGCTGCCAGTCAGAGTTTTATACGCCAGTTCGCCGCAATGCAGCTGCGAATCGTCTTTCTGCAACAGCTTCAATGCTTTTCTAATCAAAGTGATCGATTCGGCAACCTCACCCATCCGTACCTGCAGCCTGGCATAGACATCGCCGTCGGTTTTCGTAATTACATTAAAAGGCAATTCGGCATATAAACCATATGGCAGATCCCTGCGGCAATCACAGTCCACACCCGAAGCTCTGGCTCCAACTCCGACCAGCGCCAGGTCAAGCGCTACATTTTTACTGATAATACCAGTAGTTTTAGCACGATTCAAAAATCCGTCCTGCTCGGCAATGATCTGCACAATATCGTTGTATTCATTTTCAACTTTAGTTAAAGCAACTGTTAGTTCAGTGCATAAAGACTCAGTTAAATCATATTTTACACCGCCCGGAACTATCAGGCCACGCAGAAAACGATTGCCGGCTATCGCCTCATTACAGCGCAGCAGTATTTCCTTCAAGCGGCTGCCCATACTGATAACAGGCGCAAATCCGACTCCGGCACACATATTACCTGTATCGCCGATGTGATTATAAAGACGTTCCAACTCTGCAGCTATTGTACGGATAAGCCAGGCTCGTCTGGGTACATTCTGACCGGACAGCTTTTCCAGTGCCTGACAATACGACAAGGTATTGGCCACAGAACAGGCACCGCAAATCCGTTCTACAATCAGCAGTGCTTCCTCTGGAGTTTTACCTTCTACTGCTTTTTCGATTCCCCGATGAGTAAAAAACAACTTGGCATCTAACTGCAGAATAGCTTCACCGGCCTGGCTGAATCGAAAATGCCCCGGTTCAATGATACCTGCATGAATAGGACCGACAGGTACTTCGAACAGCCCCTCTCCGTGCGAAACAGCCATTTCATACTATCGCTCTCCACGCACATCGGCATCAATATCAACACATTTGCGCAGCGGATGAAAATCTTCAGGATAAGTTTCATGCAAAACCAACGGCCGCAGATCCGGATGATCATCCGGTATAAACCCGAACATATCATGCAGTTCACGTTCATACCAGGCAGCAGCCGGTAAAACAGGTGTTAATGCTGGATAATGAAGATCACTGCCTGCATCAAATTCAGCCTTTAAGATATCTATATCATGCTTTTCTTTATTTTCAAACAGACAGTAAACAGCATACCCGCCGCCGAAGCTGGTTTCATCGGCCCCGAACATTGCTGTCAGCGGATGCCTGCCACCGCGTGAACAAATATTAGCAGCCCCCCGCAGGCCTTCTGGTTTAACCTTCATCAAAATTGACCGCCTCCTACTATCCGTACCGCCTGAGCCAGCAGTTTTTCCAAATAAGGTATTTCACCGATTCCGGCACCTATAATGACGCTGCCTAAAAGCAGCGCTGCCAGAAACGGCGTATCCGCATGCTCAAGCAAGTCTCCGACAGGCTTTCGTTTAGCTTTATCACACAGCATTCGTAAGGCATGGTACAAAATACCGATCAGTATCCCGGCAAGCAGAACAATGATCACTATACCCAACAGATAGTGCCCGCTTAAAAACAAACTGTATAAAATATAAAATTTACTAAAAAACAAACCCAACGGCGGCATACCTAAAATTCCAATAATACCCAGAAGCCAAAACGTCGCAGTATGAGGTACATCACCGATCATTCCATGAATACGCATCATATTTTTAGTCTGATATTCCTGCACTATAGTACCAGCTATATAGAACAATACAAATTTGATCAGTGCATGATTAAACATATGCACTAAGGTCGCGCCAATAGAAAGCTGGCTGAAAACACCGATACCCGCTATCATCAGACCTATATTTTCCATTGAGGAATAAGCCAGCATACGCTTGATGTCGCGCTGCACTACTACAAACGGTACAGCTACAGCAATGGTCAGTGCCGCAAATGCCAGGCACAGCGTACTGATAAATTCTACACCTACAGTCGGTATCACAACTACTATGTTACGCAGCAATACATAAATAGCGCAGGTACATAAAGCTCCGGATAAAAGGCCGCTGGTCAGAGACGGAGCTTCTGAATAAGCATCAGGCAGCCATGTATGCATCGGAGCCATACCGATTTTAGTACCATAACCAATAAAAATAAATAAAAAAGCCAGCTTTGTCAGCGACGGGTTAAGAAGTTCTGCATGTTCGGTCAGCCACAGCCAGCTCAAAGCCTTTTCAGCCCCAAGTGCCGAAATCTGCGCATAATACAGGATCATTGTTCCCAAAAGTGCCAGACAAATACCAACAGTACAAACCATCACATATTTCCAGGTCGCTTCCAGAGCACTGCGGGTAAATTTAAATGATACCAGAAAAGCAGACACCAACGTTGTCGCCTCGATAGCGACCCACATCAATCCCAGATTTTTTACCATCAGTACCAGAAACATAGTCCAAACAAACATCTGGAACAAAGCATAATAACGGCCAATCAAACCAGGCGTACGGCTAAGATAGCCACGGCTGTGCTCGCGCAGCAGATATGACTTGGAAACCCATGCTGCCGCTACATATAAAGCTGTAATGATCAGTATTACCCAGACATTAAGCGCGTCCAGATAAACATATTCACTGTTAAAAGGCTGTGTTGGCGTAAAACTCTGTGCTAAAAGAATAACTGCAACGCCTACAGCAGCAGCAGTCAATCGATTAAGCCAGTGCAGCAAACTGCCGCTGCCTAAAACGCCGCTGATAGCTAAAGCCGCACAAACCACCGGCAAAGCAAAAATTATATAAATCAGCTCCAGCATCCCGTCACCCCTTCAGCTTTCTCAACACATTGGTATCTGTCGTCATAAACGACAAACGCAGACGGTTAGTCAGTATTACCAGTACCATGACAGCAATCAGCACGTCCAAAAAGATACCCATTTCTATAACCAGAGGCAGACCTTCCGTCATCGCCATCCCTAAAAGGTAAATGCCATTTTCCATTGTTATCAAGCCTACCATCTGCATAATAGCTCGGCTGCGCATAACGATCAACGTCAGACCAGTCAAAATCATTACGATGGAAAGCGCCAGAATATCGCGACCTTCCACTCCGGGCAGCATTTTATCAACAATAAGATAACTCAGAACCAGAAAAACTGCACTTGCGGCAGTTGAATAATTAACATTGATCTCTGAAATGAGCTCACGCTCATCAGCCAGCTTACTGACAAGCCGCAGCATTGCATAAGGCACTAAAAGGACTTTTACGATAATTGTCAACAGTCCCGGAGCATAAATATGAATCCCCTCGCCATGCGCAATACCGGAAATAAAGCAGGCAAGAGCAATAACAGCCGATTGAACACTAAGGCAGATTATTGCCCGGCGCAGGTCCATAATACGGGTCTGCAAAAAGACAACGAACAATAAGACGATTACCAAAAAATTCATCATACCCCTCCTTACTGCGCTACAATTGCCAGCAGCAGTAAAATACCGGCTGCGGCCAGATATACGCGAACTTTGAACAGACGCATTTTATTCTTCAGAGTTTCCATAACACTTACCGCTGTCGCTGCCAAGAGCACTTTCACTGCCAGCGGCAGTGAAAGCGGCAGATACAACAACGAAAACAAGACCAAAAATACTAATGTTTTCAGCATGCTTGCCCAATGGATCACTGCCAGCAACCGTCCGGAATATTCAAGGAGCATACACTCGTGAATCATTGTCAGTTCCAAATGCGTATCAGGATTATCGACAGGAATTCTTCCATTCTCAGCCAGCAGCAGGCAAAAGAAAGCAATACATGTCAGCACGCTGGCTACGCTTAAATAAACCGCCTGAAAATCAAGCGCCATTCCCGCTAAAGTTGTGCTGCCACTGCGCAGCGCATTCACCAGTACAGCCAGCAAAATTACAGGTTCTGCTAAAACAGAAATATAAATTTCACGGGATCCGCCCATGCCGCCAAACGCCGTAGCCGTATCCAGAGACGATAAAGTCATAAAAAAGCGCCCCAGCGTTAGAACACCAATAAAAACAAAGACATCTCCAAAACTGAATTGAGTTCCAAAAAAGTTAGGCAGCATCGCCGCTGCCACTACTACACTGGCAAAATATACCAGCGGCGCAATAATAAAAACCAGACTGGTATAAGGCGTAAGTATTGTAGGCTTCTGCCACCATTTATAAAGATCGAAATATTCCTGGAAAATACTGGAACCGATACGATTCTGCAGCAAGGCTTTCACTTTTTTTATGATACCGGCAACTAAAGGAGCGCTGCACAAAAGCAGCAACACTTGTGCCAGCATCCAGCCCAAATCATAAATATGCATAGCCATTTACATCGCCCCCCAAATCAAAACCAAAAGCATAGCCACCATTACATAACTGATATACAGACGTACGCTGCCCTGCTGAATACGACGCAGAAAAGAAGCAGACCAGACCATATAGTGCTGAATCGGTACATATAGCTTTTCTGTAAACTGATCCGGGATCGATAATTTATATTCCATCTGCCGCCCAAAATACGGATTACCCTTTTTCAGATAGGTTGCCGTTCGCTTTGGCTTCAGCAAAAAATCAAAAGCCCGGCGGAGCGGCTTGGAAAAACCAGTAGCTGAATATTGCTGGCGCGCTGTAGGATAAGTACCGCAGTTCCAAGTAACTTCACGATGAACAAAGCTTTTATCGCCGCAGGTCATAAGGGCCACAGCCAGTAAAACAACCGACAATACTGTCAATAGCAGTAACGGTGCATGAACTGCATAACTTCCGCTGCCAAACCACCAAACCTTCTGCATATCTGCAAAACTGCGCCAAAGAGTTTGCTGGTTCTGCACTGCCGTTTGCAGCACAGCGACTACCGGCCCCGGGACAATACCAAGCAGCAATACCAATATTGCCGCCAACCCCATTCCCAAACGCATCGACCAATCGCTTTCGTGAGCACGTTCTACGAGCCTGCTTCTATTCCGGCCCAAAAAAACTACTCCATAAAGACGCACAAAGCAACCAACTGCTAAAGCACTTGCTAAACCGAACAGAACAAAAGCCAGTGCTCCTAAAAGCCGCAGCCCCTGTCCTTCACTGCTGCCGGCCAAAGTAACAAAACTCTGCAGTGCGAGCCACTCCCCCACAAAACCACCTGTCAGAGGCAGGGCAGACAAGCCCATCGAACCTACCAGTGTAAAAACCGCAGTCCATGGCATCAATTTACCCAAGCCACCCATTTTTTCAATATCCTTACTATCGGTAGCATGCATTACAGCCCCTGCCGACATAAACAACAGTGATTTCATCACCGAGTGGTTCAAGGAATGTACAACAGCGGCCAAAAAACCAATTAATGCATAGTCATGCCGTGGCGTTGTCATAAGTACCATCCCACAACCAAAAGCTCCGAAAATAATCCCCATATTTTCTACAGATGAATATGCTAAGATCCTTTTGATGTCTTTTTCCATCTGTGCATATAAAGCACCCAAAACTGCTGATAGCAGACCTACCACCAGCACAAAAGCCCCCCACCAGAATTCTGTCGGGCCAAGAAACTGAAAAATAAAACGTCCGAAACCATATAAGGCTATTTTCAGCATAACGCCGCTCATCAGCGCCGAAACATGACTTGGTGCAGCAGGATGCGCATTAGGCAGCCACACATGCAGCGGCAATAACCCCGCTTTTAATGCAAAACCGGCAAAAGCAGTGATAAACGCCGCATTACGAACATTATCACTCAACACTCCCTGACCGAGCACAGCAAAATCTAAAGACCCTGCCTGACTGCCTATCATCAAAAAAGCAATCATGATTGCCGCTGTTCCGATATGGGTCATAACCAAATATTGATACGCTGCATTATGTGCAGCTTTTTCTTCAGCTTCGTGGTTGACCAGCAGAAAGCTTACTACGGCCATCAGCTCCCAAGCCAGTAAAAAACTGAAAACATCAGCAGCCAGTAAAACCAGCACCATAGAAAGCAAAAATGCATTCCAGAGTCCTCCCAAAAGTCTCAGCCTTTTACCCAGATAGCTTTTCGCATAACCCCAAGCATAAATGCTCGTCACTGTTCCTGCCAAGCCCGTAATCAATAAAAAAACTGCGCTCCACCGATCAGCATTGAAAGTAAAAAATGCCCAGCTGCCGCTCAGCAGGCTCCCACTTCCCTGCATCAGATAAGCCGCAGACTGATACAGTAGAGCTCCGCTGCCAAATACTGCTGCCAAAACCGCACAGTAATGTGCCGCCATCTCCATTTTTTTAGGAAACAGTGCCGTAGCGGCACCCATACCATACACAGCAAGAGTTATATATATAAGTTCCATTCCCATCTACCTCACATTCAAAACTCAAAAAAGCTCATAAAAAAACGTATATATTATACCACATTCTTCATAATTTAGCACTCATAAATATTAACAAACCCTTGTAAAATCTACGTTAATACAAAAATCCTATTTGCATACGCAAATAGGATTTTTGTAGATTTTATAAAATTTTCTGTATACGACTATAAACCCGCAAAGCATTGCTGTAAAAAAATGCTTCCTGATGTTCTTCCGGGATCAGTTGACGCATTATCGCTATATAATCAGGAATATTGATTAACGGCCAATCACTGCCATACATCAATTTGTCCCAGCGGTTCATATAACGCAGCCACATACCCAAATAATCAAAATAACCCTGATTCTGCCTATAAAAATGCGGCCCCGGTATTCCTTCCAGTAAACCGGACAGATCTACAGCTACATTATCATTTTTCGTAGCCACCTCAGTTGCGTCAAGCAGCCATGGATTTCCGCAGTGACAGATAACAAACTGCACGTCCGGGAAATCAGCAGCTACCTCATCCACTGTCAACGGGTGGGCATAACGCAGTTTAGCAGCAGGCGTTGCTGTATCGCCTGTATGCACTGCCACAGGCACATTATAATGCCGGGCCAATTCAAACAGCGGATAATGACGTTCATCATAAATAAATACAGGCCGGTAACCTGGATAAAACTTTATGCCCAGACAATGAGGATCACTCAGATAGTGCTCAAATTCCTGAGCTGTTTTTTCAGCATTTGCCAGTGTAATATCTTCACTTTTGACGCCTAAACAATACCCCATTGAAAGAGGCTGGTTATAATTTTTCTCATCAAAAGGACCACTTAGGTTAATCAGTCTCGGTGTACTGCCGCCGTAACGACTGGGCGCATCTTCAGAATTACCCATCGCCACAGCAAAAACAATATTATTCTCTTGGCATATCTGCTGCCAACAAGCCGCAGTATTTTCATGTCCTGCATTTTCTGCGACCTCATAAAACTTGTCTATATCATAATAATGCATATGCGCGTCAATGATTTTCATAAAATGCACCTTCTTTCATACAATTCCATTATAACACCTTTGACGATAGCCGATGCAGTTTTATTATTTACGAAAAACAGCCCTTATTTATAAAGGGCTGTTAAAAAATCATTTATCAGGCTCTTAATTTAGCTTTATATTCTTCTCCTACTTTATCAACTACATTTTTAATTACCGTATCTATCTCCGTATCAGTCAAGGTACGATCACCGGCCTGGAAAGTAAGATTAAAGGCCATGGATTTACAGCCGTCTGCTACCTGCTTACCGGTATACACATCAAACACCTTTACATCAGTCAAAAGCTCGCCTGCATTAGCGCGAATCACGCCTTCAAGCTCGCGCATACTTACTTCCAACGGTACAACGACAGCTATATCACGCGAAGTACCGGGGAATTTAGGCAGATGTTTATATTTAGGCACCTTAACAGCAGCAGCGACCAAAGGTTCGATTGCCAGCTCCAGAACATAGGTTTCACTGCTCAGTTCAAAGTTAGCAGCAACCGTGGGATGCACTTCACCGAAATAACCAATCAGCTCTCCCTGATATTCGATTGCGCAGCTCTTTCCCGGATGCAGATATGGCTGTGTTGCCAGTATCAGCTTGTAATCAGTGACCTGTAATTTGCTCAAAAGCCCTTCTACGACACCTTTCATATCATAAAAGTCTACATTATCTTTTCCCTCAGTCCAGTTTAACACATTACGTTTACCGCTCATTGCAGCGCACAATACACGCTTTTCAACCGGGAACTCTGTCAAAGGCAGCGCTTTCGGCAGATAAGTGCGCCCGACTTCAAAAATTTTGACACTTTCACTTTGACGTGCCAAATTATAAGCAACTGTACTTAAAATACTTGGTACTAAAGTAGTGCGCATAACTTTGAATTCATCGCTGATCGGATTCATTACTTCAATAAACCGACGGCGTTCATCATCTGCAGGTAATTCCAGCTTGTCAAAAGAACATGGATGGATAAAACTGTAAGTCATAACCTCACTCAGTCCGACCGAAGCCAAATAATCCTCCACACTGTCGCGTACGTCCTCAATCACATCCTGACGCCCCTGTACCAAAGGCAGAGCAGGCATATGTGAGGCAATCTTGTCATACGAATGCATACGCGCGATCTCTTCACTGATATCAGCATCACAGGTCACATCATAACGCCAGCTGGGCGCTGTAACGATCAGATATTCTCCTTCCTCATGTACTTCGAACTGAAGCTTCTGCAGAATAGAAATCATTTCCCCTGTCTCTATCTCTACACCAATGCGGGTATTGATAGCAGACGGATTAACTTTAACAACAGCCGGCTGCGCCTCAGTCGGATAAGCTTCTACGATACCGCAGACAGTCTCGCAGGCACCCATCTGTTCCAGCAAATGTGCTGCACGATTAAGCGCATTATGAGTCAGCACGGTATCAACACCGCGCTCGAAGCGCCCTGACGCTTCGCTGCGTAATCCCAATGCTTTCGAAGTACGGCGAATCGAAGGTCCGTTAAAAGTAGCGGCTTCTAACATAACATTTACGGTATCGGCAGTAACTTCTGTTTCCAAACCACCCATAACACCGCCCAGGCCTACCGCATGTTCAGTATCAGCAATAGTGATCATGCTGGAATCAAGACTCCGCTCCTGATTATCCAGCGTCACCAGCTTCTCACCTTCAGCAGCACGCCGAACGATCAGCGTATGTCCACTGACCCTGTCATAATCATAGGCATGCATCGGCTGCCCTAATTCAAGCATTACATAGTTAGTCACGTCGACAACATTACTGATGGGGCGCATACCGCAGGCACGCAGATGTTTCTGCATCCACTCCGGCGACTGACCGATTTTAATATTTTTCAATATCCGCACAGCAAAACGACTGCACAGATCTGCCGCCTGCACATCTACTTTCGCCATTTCGGCAGCATTGCCGCCGGCAGTTTCCTGTACGCTCATATCTGGCATTCTGAATTCCGTACCCAAAACAGCAGCAGCTTCACGTGCCAGACCAATGATATTTGTACAATCACCGCGGTTGGCTGTCAGGTCAATATCCAACACCACGTCATCCAGTCCCAAAATCTTTTTTATATCCACGCCAATCGGTGTATCCGGCGGCAGGATGAAAATACCATTGCGCTGTTCCGGCAGCAAAAGCTTAGCATCAATGCCCAGCTCTTCAGCGCTGCACAACATTCCAAAAGAATCAAGTCCGCGCATTTTTGCTTTTTTAAGCTTCATCCCACTGGGAAGCTGCGACCCAACAACTGCAACCGGTACGATATCGTTTTGATGGACATTTTGCGCACCAGTCAGAATCTGTACGATCTCACCGCTGCCGTAATCCATCATACAAATCCACAAATGATCAGAATTAGGATGACGCTCAATCTGTGTTACTTTACCGGTAACAACGCCTTCCAACCCCGCTCCCAGATAGTTCACACTTTCAACTTCCAAACCTACGCGTGTCAGTTTTTCAGCCAACTCTTCAGGAGTGACATTAATATCAACATATTTTTTTAACCAGTCAATAGATGCTAACATAATCTTCCTCCTTATTTGAACTGGCGGATAAACCGCAAATCATTTTCAAAGAATAAGCGCAGATCGTCAATGCCGTATTTAAGCATAGCGATGCGTTCAACACCCATTCCAAAAGCATAACCATTAATTTTATCCGGATCGTAACCGCTCATCCGCAGCACATTGGGATGAACCATACCTGAACCCAAAATCTCGAGCCAGCCTGAATTCTTGCAGACGCGGCAGCCTTTGCCGCCACAGATAACGCAGGAAATATCTACTTCGGCACTTGGTTCCGTAAAGGGGAAATAACTGGGACGCAGGCGTATCTCCACACTGCCGCCGAACATCTCTTTACAAAAGGTTTCCAGCGTCCCCTTTAAATCAGCAAGGCTGATATTTTCACCAAGTACCAAACCTTCTACCTGATGAAACATCGGAGAATGAGTAGCATCATAATCGTTGCGGTAAACTGTTCCAGGGGCGATCATCCTGATCGGTGTGTCAGGCTCACAGGCCTGCATTGTACGAGCCTGCACCGGTGAAGTCTGGGTACGCAGCAAAAATTTTTCAGTAATATAAAATGTATCCTGCATATCCCGTGCCGGATGATCCTGCGGCAGGTTCAAAGCTTCAAAGTTATAATAATCGCTTTCTATCTCAGGGCCTTCCATAACATCAAACCCCATCCGCATAAAAATCTTTTTGATCTCGCGCAGTGTCAGTGTCACCGGATGCAGATGCCCGCAGTTTTGTGTGCGTCCAGGCAAAGTAATGTCCACTTTTTCATTTGCCAGCCTTGCTTTTAAGGACTCTGCTTCTAAAACCTCGGTTTTGGCATTGATAGCCGTTTCCAAGGCGCTTTTTACTTCGTTGACGATTTGTCCGATTTTCGGTCTTTCTTCTGCCGGCAGTGCGCCCATACCGCGTAGAATTTCTGTCATCGGGCCTTTTTTACCCAAATATTTGATGCGCAAATCTTTGAGTTCGTCTGGAGTCGTTACTGCTCCCAGCTCTGCCAGCGCTTGTTCCTTAAGTGCCTGCAATTCTTCTCTCATATTCTTCCTCCTATAAAACTCCCGCCCCTGGTAAGGGGCGAAAGTTATGCTTCCGCGGTACCACCCTAATTTGTACTCTGCTGTCTTAACGCGACTGACGTTGCGCCTACAAACCAAAGCCTTCAGCGCAAACACTCACGAGTGAACTTCCGCTTTAGTGTATCGCAAGGCTTGCAGCCGTGGCCTCGCTCTCTGTGTCGCACGTCTGGCGTACTCTCTCGGTCATAGTGTCGAAAAAATGGGGCGTATTCAATTAACGTTACTTATTTTATCACAACTTGCCTTTACCTGCAAGCCGTTGCCGCAGACATTCAAACATAACGATTCCAGCTGCCACAGCAGCATTCAACGATTCGGCCTGCCCTTCCATCGGGATAAAAACTTTTTTTACGGCTGCTTCCAGCAAGCCGTCTGAAACACCCTCTGCTTCGCTGCCGACAACAACTGCTACCGGGCCCTGTAAATCTGTTTGATATAAACTGTCTGCATTTTCCAGGCAAGTTACCGCTATTTCATAACCGTTCTTACGTGCCCAGCTGATAAAGTCTGCTTCGCATATACCTTCAGCTACCGGTATATGCAGCAGTGATCCCATTGTAGAACGTACTGCTTTCGGTGCAAAAATATCAGTACAGCCAGCCAGTAGTACTACGCCGCTGATACCTGCCGCATCAGCAGTACGAATCATCGTTCCCAGATTACCAGGATCGCCGATGCGGTCTAATACGAGCACAATACCACCGGCTGCAGCCAGTTCCTCTAAGGCCGCACTTTGTTTGGCAACAACGGCAGTCAGAGCCTGCGGCGTTTCTGTGTCGGCAATTTTTTTCATTACAGGTTCGGTAACCTCATACAATTCAACTCCTTCTGCCGCAGCCGCTGCTATAATAGCGGCCTGCCTTGCCGAAGCAGTTTTAGTTCCTTTAAGCACAAAAAGCTGTTTCACTATACCACAGTTTACAGCTTCCTCCACCGATCGCATTCCCTCCACTAAAAAAGCCTGCTGTTCTGTCCGATATTTTTTTTGTTTCAGCTCTGCGGCAGCTTTAACGATCGGATTACTTACGCTGCTCAGTTCTTTCATCAGACCACTTCCTCCAGTGCTTTAATATTACTATGCTCACCGATAATGATCATTTCATCGCCGAGGTTAAGTACCATTTTGGGATCGGGATTGACCAGAGTTTCACTGCCGTGCTTAATCGCCACGATATTGACATTATAGCGGCTGCGCAGATTGGATTCGATCAGGTTTTTCCCTGCCAGACTTGGCGGCACAGTGATACTCATCAAGCTGATGGTATCAGACAGTTCGATATAATCGACGATACTGTTGGAAATAAGGTTATGCGCTACACGCTGTCCCATATCACGTTCCGAATAAACGATCTTATCAGCGCCGATTTTTTTGAGCATTTTTCCATGAACCTGATTGATAGCTTTAACGACAACCACAGGAACACCAATTTCCTTAAGCAGTAAGGTCGTCAGCATATTCGCTTCCAAATCCCCGATCGCCACGACTGCCACATCAAAATTCTGAGCGCCCAAAGAACGCAGCGTACGTTCATCAGAAGAATCTGCCGTTACAACATGAGTCAGCTCATGTGCCAGACGCTGAACATTATCTTCATCAGTATCAACACCCATGACCTGATAACCAAGTTCGTTAAGTGTCAATGCTACACTCGTACCAAAACGCCCTAACCCGAAAACAGCATATTGTTTTTCACGTTGTTTTTTAATCATTATCGTTACCGCCTTTAACCAATCATAATATTTTCCGAAGGATATCTGATCTTATCATCTTTAGAATGAAGGAAGGATAAAACAAAGGTCAGCACGCCGATACGTCCGGCATACATAGTCAAAACCAGAATCAGTTTGCCCCAGTCGTTCCAGTCTGGCGTAATCCCAACTCCCAGACCAACAGTCGCAAATGCAGAAACCACTTCAAATAAAACGTAATCCGCCCGATGCAGCCCACCATCGCAGATCAGGAGCAGAAAATACGCTCCAAGCATCCACAACAGGCAAACTGTAAAAACATTATAAGCTTTATCGACTGTTTCCGAAGCTATCCTCCTGTCAAACAGCACCGTATCACGCTTGCCATGCAGAAGTCCCCACGTCGATACCAGCAGAACGAGCACAGTTGTCGTTTTCATACCACCGCCAGTAGACGTCGGCGAAGCACCGATCCCCATTAAAAGAACCATAAAAAACAGAGAACTGGCCCGCATATCAGTCAAATCGATCGTATTAAACCCGGCAGTGCGGCAGGTAACCGCCTGAAAAGCAGCCGCCATCCATTTGTCCAATTCGTTGGGCATGCCGCCAAGAGTAGCCGGATTCGTATATTCCAAAGCCAAGATCACCAGCGTACCGCCAAAAGTCAGGATCGCGCTGGCCGTCAGCACTATTTTACTGTGCAAACGCAGCTTCTTCCATTTCCGGTTACGACGCAGATCATCCAAAACCGTAAAACCAATACCACCGATGGTTATCAGCGCCATAATACACAAATTCAGAGTTATATCGTTATAATGCCCTGTCAGACTGGCATAATCTCCAAACAAGTCAAACCCGGCATTGCAAAAAGCCGATATAGCATGCCAGTAACCCCAGGCAATACCTGTAAGCCCCATGTCCAAAGCAGAATAAAAATGCCAGGCCAGAATAGTCCCAAAAATAAATTCGATCGTCAAAGCGTATTTAACAACATTTAACGACAACCGTACTACCCCGGAAGGTTCATTCAGATTAAGCGATTCCTGAATAAACAGCCTTTCTCTCAGATTGATCCTTTTACCAACCGCCACGCTCAGTAAGGTGGTCAGAGTCATAATGCCCAACCCACCGATCTGGATGAGAACGATCATCACTAATTTTCCAAACCAGGAAAAATAATGCCCTGTATCTACAACAACAAGTCCTGTTACGCATGAAGTAGAGGTCGCTGTAAACAAAGCGTCGATAAAACGCATACTGCTGCCGTCAGCACTGGCCATTGGCAGCATCAACAGCAGTGAACCGCATAAGATAAGCATGGCAAAAGTAAACGCCACCATCTGGCTGCCATTCAAACTGCGATTAAGCAGCTTTAACCATTTGTGCAATAAATTGATCAAAAACAACAAATTTTTCACCATCCCGACAAAAGCCGCTAAATATTACTTATTGAATATAAATCAAGTTTACTCTCATTACTTTATGCTTGTCAATTTTACTTGCTTACTAAAAGACCGCTTTATTTAATTACAAATCAAATGTGCAGAAATATAAAAAACAGCGTCATCAAAATAATACTGAGCACAATAGTTATGGAATTAGCAAAACCGGCCAGTTCCACATTACCGCCCATTCTGGCAATAAAGATCGGGCCGATAGCCGTAGAAGGCGCCAAAAAAACCAGCGTCAGTACTTCCTTGACCTCTGCACTCAGCGGCACATGATAAAAACACAGCCATACCAGGGCAATTCCAAAAACATAACGGTACAGCACTACCTCTCGCACTTGCTTCAGCTTATCTAAATCCAACGTCATTTCAAACATCATTCCGATCATCAGCATCGATAAAAAAGTATTGGCACCGCCGATAAGACCAGTAAGAGTATAAACAGGCTGAGGTAAATGCAGCTGTAGTACCGCACAGACCAACATCAGCATATAAACAACAAAAGGCACAGATCCCAGCAGTTTAGCAGCTATACTGCGCAGATTCACAGGCTCGTATTTTTCACCCGTATGCACCAGCCCACTGGTCAGAGCATAAGTTCCGCCAGTACACATAATCGAATTACCCACATCAAACATACAAGTAGCTACTACAGCGAAAGGGCCCAAAAAGCTTTGTGCAAACGGTAAAGTAAAACAGCCGATATTATAACCGGCCAGATTAAATACGTAAAAAATCTTTGCCGCATTCGTCTGATAACGCGTCAATATAAATCCCCAGGCAATCATCAGCAAATTTCCACAAAAACCAATCAGAGTCAATATAAACAGCGTATAATCCATTTTAAAAGCTGCAAAGCTGGTAATAACGGCACATGGCAGTGTAATATTTAAGACTATTTTGGCAATAACTTCATAGTCATGCGGTTTAAAAAAGCCGCGCTTCTTTAAGAAATAACCTAAGGCAATAACGGCTACAAACGCCAGTGCCTTAGTTAAAACCTGTTCCATATGGTTCCCTCATTTTCATCAAAAGAGATCTTGTCTTTATCTACTGCTTCATAAAAAACTCACCTTAAATTATACTGCTGACGTAAAAATTAAGCAAAATTCTTTTTATCTTAAAAATATTCCTTAAACAAAACTTTGCTTTTACCATTTTGTTTGCTATAATAGTTCACAGAATATACACAAAGGGGGATATCAATGTTTAAAAAATCTAAAATAATAGTAGGTGCGGCTCTTTTAGCCGTATCAGTACTGAGCTTTACTCTGCCACAGCAGGCTGAAGCCATCAACCTTGGCAGTATTGCCGGCAAAGCCGTAGGCGCCGCCAAGGAACAGCAGGAAATCAACAGG
>OGNG01000806.1_pt1 | contig 16835 bp, 16 predicted proteins | sample 1573431 | NCBI WGS metagenome assembly OGNG01 (sample SAMEA2581927, study PRJEB24529) | metagenome | biome: Human gut stool | place: China | collected 2011
CTTAGAAACTCGCTACGCTCAAACATTCAGACTAAAACCGTATTCAGCGATAATTTTTTTCAATAACTAGCGTTACCATTAAAATTTTATAATGCGGGAAAAGTTTAGTATTATTAAAAATTTTTCTTATAGTCTAAGGTGTTTTTTATATTATGGAAATTTATTTATCTTTATTATAGAGAAGATATTCTTGGAGATTTTGCAAAAATAATTGAGCTGGTTTGGAGAGTATTTGATGTTTTTTCCAGACTAAATCAATTTGTGCTTCAAGTGGTGGATATAGTGGTTTGAAGCATAAATTAGTGCCGTTTGTATTTACTAGATTAGCAAGACAAAGGGCAGAGCCTAGATTTTCTTGAACCATGATAGAGGCGTTATAGATTAAGTTATAGTTAGCAACTATATTTAATTGAGTGAAATTTTGATTGAGCCAGCCTGCTATTTTATTGCTGACCATCGTTTGACCTGAACAGATTAAGGGGATATTTAAAATATCGGAAGATGTTATATATTCTTTATCAGTAAGAGGAGAATTTTTTAACATTAATAGTCCCCAAATGTCTTTTACAGGCAAGGTGATAAAATTATATTTTTGTTTATCATGGGCATCAATCAATAAGCCAAAATCTAAGATACCTTTATCTAGTTGCTCGATTACAGTATCAGCATTGCCACTAAAGATATGATAATGTATATCTTTATGTGTTTTTTTTATTTTAGTCATGGTTTTAGCTAAAAATTTAAAGGCATTTGTTTCCGCACAGCCGATATATATATCGCCACTGATGATTTCATGAGAATTTTTCAGAGCATTAATTGTTTTTGCTTGTAATAAAATTATTTCTTTGGCTTTGTTATATAAAAATAGACCTTCGGAAGTCAAAGTAATTTTGCGATTGGAGCGGATAAATAATTTACAATTTAGTTCTTTTTCTAAATCCATTAATTGACGAGATAAAGTGGGCTGTGTTATATGCAAAACTTGAGAAGCTTTTAAAATATTTTCTTCTTCAACTACTGTTATAAAATATTTTAAAACACGTATATCCATAAAAACCTCCAGATTTTAGTATTAAAAAATATAGATGAATTATATTATATTTTATTATGCTTAAAAAGTATAGTTGACTATTAAATATAAGTATTTGATATAGTAGAAATGGTAAATTATAATAAAAGCAAAGAAAAAATTATTTATTAATCTAAAAAAGAGAGTAAATATAAAGGTGGGTTAGTGATGAACTTTAAGAAAAATTTAAAAATAGTTAGAGCAATTACCATGTGTTTGGCACTAGGGACAATGGGGTGCATAAATATGAATATGGTATCAGCAAGTGATAATTTGCAAGCACCAAAAAGTGCCTTCGATAAGAATTATAAACCAGATATGTCAAGAGGTGCAGATAATTTTTATCAAAGTGATAAAGTAAATATGCAAAAAGTTGAATTTAAAAATCAATATAATATGACAGTTGTGGGCAATTTATTCGTACCTAAAAATTTAGCGCAGAATGAAAAAGCTCCAGCTATTATCGTAGGACACCCTATGGGAGCGGTGAAAGAACAATCGGCAAATTTATATGCTACAAAAATGGCAGAACAAGGTTTTGTAACTTTAGCTATGGATTTATCTTTCTGGGGAGAAAGTGAAGGTCTACCAAGAAATAGCGTATCTCCTGATATTTATGCAGAAGATTTCAGTGCAGCAGTTGATTATTTAGGTACACGTGATTTTGTGGATAAAGATAGAATTGGTGTTATTGGTATCTGTGGTAGTGGTAGTTTTGCTATCAGCGAAGCAAAAATTGATTCTCGTTTAAAAGCTATAGCTACAGTTAGTATGTATGATATGGGTACAGCTACTAGAAGTGCTTTAGGTCATAGCCAAAGCGTAGAGCAGAGAAAAGAAATCATCAAAGAAGCATCTAATCAGCGTTATAATGAATTTTTAGGACAAGAACGCAAATATACAAGTGGTACAGCTGATAAATTGAGTGAAAATCCTTCTGATATTGAAAAAGAATTTTATGATTTTTATCGTACTACAAGAGGATATAGTGCAAATACAACAACACACCCAACACTTACAAGTAATGTGAAATTTATGAACTTCTATCCATTTAATGATATCGAAACAATTTCTCCAAGACCATTGTTATTTATTGCTGGCGAAGATGCTCATTCTAAAGAATTTAGTGAAGATGCTTATAAATTAGCAGCAGAACCAAAAGAATTATATATTGTACCAAATGCAGGTCATGTGGATTTATATGATAGAACAGATGTAATTCCATTTGCAAAACTAACAGAGTTTTTTAAAGATAATTTATAAGAAATAAAAAATTTATTTAAAAGAATTATAAAGTAATTAAGTATTTAATGTAGTATTTGTTGGTGAGAAAGAGAAGTAGTGTTACTTCTCTTTTTTATTGATAAGTGAATTTGGAAGTAATTTTTAATCAAAAATAATATAGATAAAAGGGAGCGATAAAAGATGAAATTATGTATGAAAATAATATTATGCTGTTATTTAATTTTGATGATGTCTGTTAGTGCATTGGCAAAAGATATATCAGATACAGAAGCAAGAACAGATAAAGAATTATTACCAGTATTAAAACAAAGTAGCGAGATGGATTTTGCTAAAACTGGTGTGCAAGGATATAAGGATTTATTCAATAATTTAGTTGGTTCTAAGGATTTGCCAAAAGATGAAAATGTAAATGTATATGATGTATATGTAGAAAATCCTGATAGTGATAAGGATTTACGTTTGCGCATTTATAAACCAGTGAATAAACAAGATAATTTAGCTGGCATTTTATGGATACATGGTGGTGGATATTTATTTGGTGTGCCTGAACAAGATGAAATGCAAAGTATTCGCTTTGCTAAAGAAGTAGGTGCAGTAGTTATAGCAGTAGATTATAGATTAGCGCCTGAAAATAAATATCCAGCCAGTTTAAATGACTGTTATACAGCCTTAGGTTATTTATTTAAAAATGCAGATAGATTAGGTGTAGATAAGGATAGAATTGCTGTAGCTGGTGCTAGTGCAGGTGGCGGATTATGTGCAGCTACTGCTTTGATGGCTAGAGATAAAGGCGAATATAAATTAGCTTTTCAAATGCCTCTTTATCCAATGATTGATGATAGATTTCAGACGCCAGCAAGTCAAGAAAATATAGATTTGCGAGTTTGGAATAATATAGCTAATAAATACGCATGGCATGCTTATATTGGTAATTTAGCAGGAACAGATGAAGTGTCTTATTATATGGCTCCAGCTAGAGCAAAAGATTTGACAGGTTTGCCACCAGCATATTCTTGTGTAGGTAATTTAGACCCATTTAGAGATGATACGATAAATTATATGGCAAGATTAGCTCAAGCAGGTGTGCCAGCAGAATTACATGTTTATCCAGGAGCGTATCATGCTTTTGAAGTGATTGCACCTGATACACAATATGCAAAAGATGTAGTCAATGAGTATGTAAAAGTTTTAAATAAAGCTTTGAATAAATAAAATAGTTTATTGATATTTTCAAGATGTATTTAGGAGCGAAATTATGACTAAAAATAATTTAATCGTATTTATTTTGACTATAGGCGTATTTAGTATCTTAAATACGGAAATGGGTGTCATTGGTATATTGCCAATAGTTGCAAGTACTTATAATATAGAAATATCTGTGGCTGGTTTATTAGTTAGTTTATTTGCTTTAGCAGTAGCTGTGTCTGGCCCGATATTACCTTTATTATTATCTAAATATAATCGCAAAACGATTATGATAATATCTTTGGGAACTTTTTTTGTTTGTAATGTGATATCTGCTTTTGCAGGAAGTTTTTGGCTTGTATTGGTGGCAAGAGTAGTGCCTGCATTTTTACACCCTGTATATGTTTCATTATCCTTTGCTATAGCTTCTTCATCTGTATCAGAAAAAGAAGCACCTAAGGCAGTGGCAAAGGTAATGGTTGGTGTTTCAGCTGGTATGGTGCTTGGTGTGCCAGTTATGAGTTATATTGCCAATTTATTTTCTTTAGAAATAGCTATGCTGGCTTTTGCTTTGGTGAATTTAATCGCTTTAGCATTGACAATAATATATGTGCCATCTATGCCAGTCAAAGAAAAAATGTCTTATGGCTCTCAGCTCAAAATTTTAAAAGATATTAATTTATGGTGGGCTTTGATAGCTGTAATTTTATTAAATGGTGCAAATTTTGGTGTATATAGTTATTTAGCTGACTATTTAGAAAGAGTATCGCTATTATCCACAGAATTTGTGAGCATTACACTTTTGATTTTTGGCTTAGCAAATATTTTAGGTAATGTTATTGCTGGTAGATTATTAAGCCAAAGACCACTTTCATTTGTAGGGATATATCCATTTTTATTGACAGTATTATTTTTAGTAATGCTATTTTTAGGCAATATGGGTTTTGTAATCATGGGTATAGTTTTAATCTGGGGAATACTTGTGGGCTGTGCTGCAAATATTAATCAGTATTGGATAACAAGAGTAGCATCTAATGTGCCTGATTTTGCTAATGCTTTATTTTTAGTAGCTACAAATGTAGGTACTTGTATAGCAGCTTTTGTATGTGGTATTTTCATTGATGAATTTGGTATAAATAATGTAGTTTTAGGTGGCATTTTATTCACTGTATTAAGTATAGGTTTCTTCTTTGCGGGAATAAAAAAATCATCAAAGGAGAAAATGTTAAAAGTAAATAAAGCAGTATAAAAAAATCCTCTATAGTTAAATGAATTATTCATCACTAACTATAGAGGATTTTTTATATATTTAGGAGCATGTCATACCAGACAACGCCACCATGTGTAGATTTAGAAATACCTAAATTTTGAAATCCAAATTGTTCATAAAATGGAATGAGTTGATGTTTACAGCATAAAATAATTCCAGTGCGTTTTTCTTTTTGAGCCTTTTCAATAAGATTTTTCATTAATTTAGTTGCAATGCCTAAATGTTGATAAGATGGCAATACATCAATACCAAAGATTGTTTGATACTTTCCTTGTGGTTGATGAAGTTTAGCATTTGTATACATTTCATCAGTAATAGTTTCTTCATCAGTTACCATACCATTGACAAAACCTATAATTTCATTGTCATCATGTTTATGAATTTTGGCTACTAAGAAATGATTAGGAAATACATCAAATCTGGATTTTAAAGTATTTAAACTAGCACTTTCTTGGGATGAAAAACATATTTGCTCAATATCTGCAAGAGTTATTAAATCATCAGCTGTTGCAGTAGTAATAGATATCATAAAAACCCCATCACATCATTTATTATTTTGCTCATTAAAGAGAGCTTTTAATTTTTTTTTGCGTTTTTTCTTGAAAGAATTAGAATAACGTTCTTCTTCACTGAAGATACAACCACAATAAGGTTGACGATATAATTCTAAATCAATGCTTGTTTGTGTTCCTTCAGCAAATCCTGGTCGAAAATCTTCATAGAAGAAAGGAATACCTACCGCTTGAGAAATTTTTTGAGCGACATCTTTCATCATTTCATGGTTTTGATAAGGACTGACAAATAAAGTTGATGAGAATGCATCAAAATTATTTTCTTTAGCATAGATAGCTGTTTGATGAAGTCGCCAAGCATAACACATACGGCAGCGTCGATTATCTAAATTAAGACCATCTGTATTTTTTTCGATAGTTAAAGCACGTTGTAAAAAATCTCGTAATTGATAATTTGTATCTACGATAAGTTTTAAATCAACTTTTTGTGCATATTCTTGTGCAGTTGTTAAACGGTGCTTAAATTCTTTATAAGGGTGAATATTAGGATTGAAAAAATATCCTGTAATATCATGACCTTCTGAACGAAGTTTTGGCACTGGATAACAAGCGCATGGACCACAACACATATGAAGTAATATATTCATTTATAAACTCCCTAAATAAATATAAATTATTCCGTTTTTGTCAAACCAAGATGTTCATAACCAAGCTTGGTAACAACTCGCCCTCTAGGAGTGCGATTGATAAAGCCTAATTGAAGTAAATAAGGCTCATAAACATCACCGATAGTATCTGTTTCTTCGCTTACTGCTGCAGCTAATGTTTCAAGACCAACAGGGCCACCGCCGAATTTATTAATCATAGTGAGTAAAATATTGCGGTCAATATGGTCAAGCCCCATCTTGTCAATTTCAAGCATAGCTAGAGCTGTATCTGCGATTTCATCAGTGATGATACCGTCGCCTTTTATTTGAGCGAAATCACGAACTCGTTTTAAAAGGCGATTAGCTACTCGAGGTGTTCCACGAGAGCGACGTGCGATTTCCAAAGCTCCTCTATCTTCGATAGGTATATTTAAGATTTCAGCGGAGCGCTTGATAATAAAAACTAATGATTCAGGCGTGTAATATTCTAGGCGAGAAATAACACCAAAGCGATCACGTAGTGGAGAGGCTAAGGCACCAGCTTTAGTAGTCGCTCCAATGAGTGTAAATGGTGCAATATCAAGACGAATAGAGCGAGCGCTTGGCCCTTTACCGATGATGATATCTAAGGCAAAATCTTCCATAGCGGAATATAAAACTTCTTCTACGCTATGAGAAAGACGGTGAATTTCATCAATGAATAATACATCTTTTTCGGTGAGATTCGTAAGTAGTGCCGCTAAATCGCCAGAGCGTTCAATAGCTGGCCCAGAAGTTACACGGAAGTTTACTCCCATTTCATTAGCGATAATATTAGCAAGTGTAGTTTTACCGAGTCCAGGAGGTCCGTATAAAAGTACATGGTCAAGAGCTTCATTGCGATTTAAAGCTGCTTGAATGAAAATAGATAAATTATCTTTGACTTTATCTTGTCCTATATATTCTTGTAATTTCTTAGGGCGTAGGGAATACTGCCAATTATCAATATCCATCTCGCCACCAGAAACTATGCGTTCATTAAAGTCTTCCATTAAATAAAATTTGCCTCCATAAATAAAATTTTAAAAGATTATTTTATAAGTGGTTTATTTAAAAAATCTCGACCAAAGACTTTAATTGTATAGTAAAAACCAATGAGGAAAGGTATATATTCAGCGATTAAGCGCCATGTAACAGCTACAATACCGACAGTACCTTCTGGTAACATAGAGTTAAACAATAATATAAAACCACCTTCGGCGATACCAGAACCTCCTGGCGTTGGAGAAAAGTAAAGTAAGATATTTAAAATTATCATACGTCCCATGGCTAAGACACCATCAAAATCATCAGTTAAACTAAACATTAAAATTGGTACGATAGCATAGATAAAAAGTAAACTTAAGCCCGACGTAATATAGACTTTAAGCATTTTTAAAGGAGAAGCTAATAAAAGTTTTATAGCTAATTTATTATCTCGATAAAAAGAAAGAAATGCTTTTGCTTTTTTGTAAGAAAGTCGACGAACAAATTTAATTACTAGATAATCTAAGTAATTATGCTTGAAACACCAGATCAACATTAAAATGACTAAAAAAGCCAAACTAGAGATAATCATTAAAGTTTCATCAGAAATCCATGGGATTATGCCTGCATCATGCATAAAGATAAACGGCATGCACATGATTAAAAACATGATGGATAAAATTGTGCGGACAATGACAATTATAGTGGCTTTTCCGACAGGTATTTCAGCATGACGTAAAAAGAGTACTTGAGCAATTGCACCACCGCTGAAACCAGGTGTTAGCAGTGCTAAGAAATAATTGCCAAATACTACATGTAATGCTTGTGAAAATGAGATTTTTTCGTTGGAGATATTAACTAACTGGACAAGTCTTAAACCATCTAAAAATAAACCAAAGCTAATGGAAATCAAAGCTGCGATTATTGCTAGAGGATTGAACTGTGTCAAACTAGATAAAGTATTAATATCCACTGTGAAATAAATGACTCCAGCAGAAATCACAGATACGAAAAAAATTAAGACACAAAGTCTTTTATGGAATTTGTTCATTAATATAAACCTCATTAATATGGGATAATTTGATAATCATTATGTTATATTGTACCATTTTTTTAGATGAAGTGTAAAGCAAAGCAATAAATACTAATCTAATAAATAGATGGTAAATATTGAGTAAAAAATAAAAGGACAAGCACTTATTAAAAATAAATGCTTGCCTATAATTTATCTTTTAGCTTGATTTTTGATGCGATTTACAGGGATATTAGCTAATAATGCAACGGAATTATCATCATTTTCTAGCGAAATTTCCATTTCATTTTTATTTATATCCATGTAATGAGAAATTACCTCAATTATATCGTTTTTTAAAGCTTGCATAACTTCAGGAGAAATATTAGCACGGTCATGAATTAATACGACTTTTAATCTATCTTTAGCAATTTCTTTAGATGTTTTTTGATTTCTATTTAATAATTTCATTACAACCTCAAACATAATATTATGCTCTCCTTAATTAAAATAATTTTTTTAATCTAGCAAAGAAAGACTCTTTAGTGCGGAAAGTCATAAATGGAACATCTTCACCACAAAGACGTCTAGTGATATTTTGATAAGCTATACCAGCTTGAGATTTTGTATTAGCGATTACAGGTTCACCACGGTTAGTAGAAGATACGACCATTTCATCATCTGGAATTTGACCGATACATTTTATAGCTAAAATATCGTTGATATCATCAAGGTCTAGCATTTCACCTTTAGCTACCATATCAGGACGAATTCTGTTGACGATTAATAAGATATTTTCTTTATCAGCGCGGTTCAATTCACCAATAATTTTATCAGCATCACGAACAGCAGAGATTTCAGGCATAGTAACAACTAAAGCGATATCAGCAGCGGCTACAGCCGTTTTGAAACCTTGTTCAATACCAGCAGGGCAGTCAATCAAGATGAAATCAAAATCTGCACTCATTTCTGAACATAAAGCGACAACTTGTTCAGGAGATACGGCGAGTTTATCTTTTGTCTGAGATGTAGGCAATAAGAATAATGTCTCATATTTTTTATGGCGAACAAGGGCTTTTTTGTAAGGAATTTTACCAGATGTTACATCTACTAAATCATACATAATGCGATTTTCTAAACCTAATAATAAGTCAAGATTGCGAAGCCCTGTATCTGTATCAATAAGTGCGACTTTATATCCTTTCATGGCAAGACCAGCACCTATATTGGCTGTAGTAGTAGTTTTGCCTACACCACCTTTACCAGAAGTAATAACAATGATTTTACAATTTGTATTAATTTGGGTCATATAAGATTACTGTTGCCTTTTTGCACTACAAGACAAACAGAAAAGCACCTCTCTTTACAATTATATACTTTGTGCAAATTAATTTTCTCGATTGAATGGTTCTAGGATAATGGTATTATCACAGATAATAGCTTTTTCAGGAGTTGATGATTTTTTATTATCAGTAATGTTTTCACTATTATCTGGTGCTCTAGCAATTAAATGTGCTATGCGTATTTGCAGTGGCGATAATTTATCAGCAATTATATAAGAATTAATATCGCCATAGGCTCCAGCATAGACAATGCCACGACAATGACCATGAATATCAATATTTCCACCAGCTATGATTTTAGCACCAGGATTGACATTTCCTTCAATGACGATAGAGCCTTTAGAAAAAATTTCTTCGCCTCCACGTACAGTGCGTTTGATGATTAATGGCGGATTTTGTGCTGAACAATGTTGGTTTGTAGCTGTCTTATCAACAGCTACAATTTTTAAATTTAATTGATATTGTTTTAAGATATCAGCTAAGATATTTTGCTCTTCTTGAGAGAATTTATCATCTTTGAGCAATATAGTAGTATTAGCTTCAAAAAAATTGGAACAAGAAGCTAATTTTTTACTTAATGCTTCTTTAATTTGATTGAAATTAGCTTTTTTTGTTATGACTAAAATTAAGCCATCATTAGAACCTTTAAACGTTATTAATTCATTCATATAATCACTTCATTTTATTATTATTGTTGTGCAGGAGCTGGTTGATTTTCTGGAGTTTTTGGCTTATCTAAACCAAAAGCAGCACTTAGAATTTTATATCCAATAGGTACGGCAGAAGTAGCACCATAACCTGCATTTTCTACGATAACAGCTACAGCAATATTAGGATTATCAAATGGACCGTAGGCTACAAACCAACCATGTTCACGACCATGAGAGTTTTCGGCAGTACCTGTTTTACCAGCAATTGGCACAGGGAAGTCTTTAAACATAGCAGCTGCTGTACCGACAGTACTAACTTCATGTAGACCTTCTTGAACAAGACTGATAACAGATGGATCAATATTTAAATCACGTTCAACTACTGGATCAAAATGTTTAATTACAGTACCATCTGGAGCAATGATATCTTTTACTAAATATGGGCGATATTTTTTACCACCATTAGCAGCTTCACTCATAACTAAAGCCATTTGTAATGGTGTAGCAAGTGTGAACCCTTGACCTATAGAAGCGTCAAATGTTTCAGCAAGATACCAATCTTCATCAAATACCTTACGTTTGTATTCAGGGCAAGCAACATTACCTACAGCTTCATATGGTAAGTCTATACCTGTTTTTTCACCAATACCAAAGATACGAGCCCATTTTGCTAATCTATCAATGCCTAAACGGTTACCCATTTCGTAGAAATAAACATTATCAGAATGAGCTAAGGCTTGTTCAAAATTGATATAGCCTAAAGCTTCACCATCAGCATTTGTTTTTGGAATTATCCAGTGCTGACCAGAGTCAAAAATCAATTCATCAGGAGTTACTACTTTTTCCATTAAAGCAGCAGTACCTGTGATGATTTTGAAAGTGGAACCAGGAGGATATTCACCAGTTACAGCTTTATTATCAAGAGGATAATGTGGATTATTATTTATAGCATTCCAGTCTTTAGTGGAAATACCAAGAGCAAATAAATTTGGGTCATAAGTTGGACGACTAACCATGGCTAATACTTCGCCAGTTTGAGGATTTAAAACTACAGCAGCAGCAGCCTGCGCATTGATGCCAGACATTACTTCGTCCATGGCTTTTTCTGTAGCTTCTTGAAGATTGTGGTCAATAGTCAAAGTAAGACTTGCACCACTTACAGGATTTTTCATGCCTAGACGTTGAACAGGACGACCGGTAACGTCAACTTCAACCTGTTCACCACCAGGAATACCACGAAGGTATTTATCATAGTATTTTTCAAGACCAAATTTACCAATGATATCACCTAATTTATAGGAATCATCACCAGCTTTTTTCTTATCTTCAAGTTCACTATCGCTGATTTCACTTACGTAACCGAGAGCATGAGCTCCTTCATATTTATAGATATAGTTACGTACTGGTTTTGTATCGATAAATACACCTGGGTATAAATCTTGTTGTTCTTCAATGATAGTTACTATTTCAGGTGGCACATCTATTTTTAAAGTAACAGGGTCAAAACCAGAGTGATGAGCAATTTTTTCATTTATTTCATCAACACTGATATTTAATAAAGTAGCCAAACGAGCCACTACTTCAGGAGATACAGGCTCTAAAGATGGTAATAATTCTACAGTAAAAGCAGGTCGATTATTTACTAATTGTACACCATTGCGGTCATAGATAATGCCTCGAGGTGCAGATGTGGAAACAAGACGAATGCGGTTACCATCTGCTAATTTAGAAAAATATTCGCCTTGATAGATTTGTAAATAAATTAATCGACTGATGAGTGCAACAACTATAAGTGTTACAATAGCAGCTAAAATTTTTAAACGTTTATCAAGAAATTTCAACTTTAATTTACTCCTATAATAAATTAAGACACCCTTAGGTGTCTTAAAGTCATTTAATATCGTATAGATATAAAAATATGCTTACCTAAAAGTTAATATAATTATATCATACTCTTTTAGATTTTTTATAAATTATTTATGATTGTGAGCTATTCATCACTCTAAAATTAATTTCTAATCTAAGGTTAGAATTGTTCAGATCTTTTTATCCAATATTGAAGTTTAGCGTCGATTTTAACAACGATAAAATATACAGGATAAGCAAATACTAGATTATAGATAAGAGCGATAATCATATTGTTTATGACAAGCCAGATATTATAACTATAACCTAATAAAAAGATGAATAAAGCAATGATAAAATAATTTAAAAAAGTAGAAAATACACTAGCTACAATAGGTAAAAATATATTTTCTTTGTAGATTAGTTGAGATATCTTATGGATTAAGATACAGATGATAACAAGACTTAGAGTATGGATACCAAGGAATGTACCAGAAGCTAAATCTTGAAATAATCCTGCACAAAATCCATATAAAATAGCATATTTATCATAAATAATGCTAAAGAAAATAACTAATAATAAGATTAAATCTACAGAAATTCCATCATAAGCAATAATGTTAAAAACAGATGATTGTAGAATATAGGCAATGAATATTAATAAAAAACATGGTATTACTGTTTTCATTTTGTATCACCTGTAGTAGGTTGAGCTGGAGCTTGAGCATTTGCTTGAGCTGGTGCTGTAGGAGCTGGAGTTGCAGCAGGTTGAGCTACTTCACGATGGTTAATGATAACAGCAACGTTTTCAAGTTTTTGAAAATCTACACAAGGGTATAAAGTTGCATATTGTAATAATCCACCAGAATCATTTTTTATAGCTGCTACAGAGCCGATAGGAATTCCTTTTGGATAGATACCACCAAAACCAGAAGTGATGATAGTATCGCCTTCTACGATATTAGCATTTTGTGGGATATTAGTCATATTGATTGCTGAATTGGAATCAGCAGAACCTTTGACTATACCAGCTACTCGAGAATCAGCACGTTGAACAATAGAACCAACAGCAGAGCGAGGGTCAGTGATAAGTTCAACTTCAGAATAAGAAGCATAAGCTTCATGAATATTACCTACAAGACCATTTTTTTGTACACCATCATCTGTACCACGATTGATAATGATATGACTGCTCCAAGTAGCACTATCACGACCAATAACGTTGGCAGGTAATAAATCAAATTGCAAATTAGCTTTTTTATAATTTAATAATTGACGCAGATTAGCATTTTCTGCTTCAAGCTCAGCTGTACGAGCAACCTTGAGTTTTAAATCATCGTTTTGAGCTTTTAATTCTCTATTTTGGTCGTAAACATAAAATACATCATAGACATAGTTACGAAAATCATTACATTTACTTGAAACTGCGCTAGTAACAGATTGAAATGGTGCTAAAACGTTTACAACAATAGAATTAGCAAGTGGTGCATTAAATCTACCAATAGCAGCAAAAAAGAGAATACAAATTATGCTTATAATGATAAATAAGACGATTAATGAACGTTTAGAGGGTGATTTCATTATTTATTCAACTTCTTATCACTAATAATTACATTGTTTAAGAGATTGATATTTTCTAAAGATTTACCAGTACCTTCACCAACACAAGATAATGGGTCTTCAGCAATGATTACAGGCATACCTGTTTCTTGAGAAAGTAATTTATCTAAATTGTGTAATAAAGCACCGCCACCAGTTAGCATGATACCACGGTCTAAGATATCAGCAGCAAGTTCAGGTGGTGTTCTTTCAAGTGTTACTTTTACAACATCAACAATTTTCTTAACTGGTTCTTTCAAAGCTTCAGTGATTTCTTCAGCATGAATTTTTAATGTTTTTGGCAAGCCACTAACGAGGTCACGACCACGGATTTCAAAATCTTTTTCCATGTCATCACTAACCATAGCATTACCGATAGACATTTTGATTTCTTCAGCAGTACGTTCACCAATCATGAGGCTGTATTTACGTTTTATATATTGAATGATAGCAGTGTCTAAAGCGTCACCAGCAACACGAAGAGAACAGCTTGTAACAATACCACCAAGGGATATAACAGCGATTTCTGTAGTACCACCACCGATATCAACTACCATACTACCAGTAGCTTCTTCAACAGGTAGACCAGCACCAATAGCAGCAGCCATAGGTTCTTCAATTAAATATGCTTCTCTAGCACCTGCTTGAATAGCAGCATCTATAACAGCACGTTTTTCTACTTCAGTTACACCAGATGGTACACCTACAACAACACGTGGTTTGCTAAAGGAAGAACCATTTCTAGCTTTATTGATAAAGTATTTTAACATTGCTTGAGTAACTTCAAAATCAGCAATTACGCCATCTTTCATTGGGCGAATAGCTACGATATTGCCTGGAGTACGACCAATCATGCCTTTGGCATCAGAACCAACAGCAAGAACTGCTCCTGTATCCTTTCTAATAGCAACAACAGATGGTTCTCTAAGCACAATACCTTTTCCTTTTAAATGCACAAGGGTATTGGCTGTTCCTAAATCGATACCGATATCTTGGGAAAAACCACCAAATAAATTCCACTTCATGTTAAAACATTCTCCCTTCAATTTTATAACAATCTGACTACTTATTTTATCATACCTTGTTGTTTTAAGCTAGTAAATTTATTATCTCCAACAATAATATGATCTAAAATTTCTATATCAAGTATTTTACTGCCTGCTATTAGCTTTTTTGTTATATGAATATCTTCCATACTTGGGCTAGGATCGCCACTAGGGTGATTGTGTACAAGTATCATAGATGAAGCAAAATGATTGATAGCACAGCGAAAAACTTCACGAGGGTGAACTATAGAAGCATTTAAGCTTCCTATAGAAATATCTGGAAAAGCAATGATTTGATTTTTAGTATCTAAAAGTAAAATGGCAAAGTGTTCTTTTTTCTCATAGCGAAGTCTAGGCATTACATAATTTACTACATCTAAAGGTCTTTTTATCGCCAATTTTTGTGCAGAAGGTTTTTTTGCTAGACGCAAACCTAATTCAATAGCAGCTAACAGCGTAGTAACTTTAGCAAGCCCTAAACCTTTTATGGAAATCAATTCTTTTGGTGAAGAATTCACAAGAGAAGCCAAGCCATCTTCTTTATATTTAGCTAAAATTTCTTGAGATAATTCAAATACAGATTTTTTTCGTGTACCAGAATGTAATAATATAGCTAATAATTCAACATTGCTTAAAGCTTTGGCTCCAAGAGTTAAAAGTTTTTCGCGGGGTCGTTCTTCATCAGGTAAATCTTTGATACTTGTGCTCATAAATCAACATCAGCTTTTTTACATAAATTATATAAACAATTTAAAGGCAAACCTACTACATTAAAATAACAGCCGTTGATTTTTTCAATAAAAATAGAAGCTAATCCTTGAATAGCATAAGCTCCTGCTTTATCTTGTGGTTCTTTTGTTTTAATATAATTTAAAATTTCCTCATCAGATAAATTTTTCATGGTAACATCAGTAGTGCAAACATCAGAAAATATTTTTCCATTTTTTATCAATGCGATACCAGTGCAAACTTGATGTGTTTTTCCTGAAAGATTTTTGAGCATACAAAAAGCATCATTATCATCTTTAGGTTTACCATAAATTTTATTGTCTAAAGCAACTACAGTGTCGGAACCTAAAATTATTTCATCTTTATGATGGTTATCAACGCTGGCTTTTGCTTTTAAAATAGCATTTTGCATGACTAATTTTTGTGGATTGGGTTCATCGCGAAAAGTGAGTTCTTCACAACTGCTAGGACGACAAACGAATTTGCAACCGATTTGTGCTAATAACTCTTTACGACGAGGTGAAGATGAAGCTAAGATTAACATAAAAAATCCCTTCTATAAATAATTTTGTTTATTAATATGCTTTTACATATGAATACTAATCATATGATATAAGATAACTATTGTATTAGGATTTATATAAAAATAAAAAATAGCATATTATGAATAGTTAAGTTCATTATAGCAGAGAACATAAAGCTTTTCATCTAATTTTACTAAATTTTAATTTTGCATAATATTAAAATTAAACTGTATAAATATTCTGATTATCTATAATATTGGCTTGACTGAAACACGACCTCAATGGTATAATTCTGAATATAACTTGCAAATTTTGGAAATCGTTGTTATTTTCACAGAGGAGATAGTGCGATGGAGATAAATAGTAGTAAAGAATTAGAAGAAAAAATTAAATGTCTAGATAAAATGACTGATGAAGAAATTGTAATGCAGATAAAAGAAAAGCATGATGATGTCGCACTAGATTATATCATAAAAAAATATCGCAATTTAGTTAGAGTAAAGGCAAGAGCGTATTTTTTAATTGGTGCTGATAGAGAAGATATCATTCAAGAAGGAATGATAGGACTATATAAAGGCGTTCGAGATTTTCGCAGTGATAAATTATCTTCATTTAGAGCATTTGCCGAAATGTGTATTACACGACAGATTATAACGGCAGTAAAGACAGCTACAAGACAAAAACATATACCATTAAATTCATATGTATCGCTAAATAAACCAATTTATGATGAAGAATCAGACCGTACTCTGCTAGATATAATATCTGGCTCTGTTGTTATTGACCCTGAAGAGATGATGATTCATCGTGAAGAATTCTTAGATATTGAAGATAAGATGGAAAAATTATTAAGTGATTTAGAATGGAAAGTCTTAATTGCATATCTTGATGGTAAGTCTTATCAAGAAATTGCTGTAGAATTACATAGACATGTAAAATCAATTGATAATGCGCTACAAAGAGTAAAGAGAAAACTAGAAAAATATGTAGACGGTCATGGTAACATAGACATAAAAGGTAGTATGAGTGATTTTGGTTCTGTAGGTAAATATTTAAGAGATATGTATTAATTAAAAAGCTGTAATTTTTAAGTTTTTATGCTTGAACTGCACCCCAAAAGTTGGACACAAAACAACTTTTGGAGGTGCAGTTTT
>OGNG01000834.1_pt1 | contig 16450 bp, 17 predicted proteins | sample 1573431 | NCBI WGS metagenome assembly OGNG01 (sample SAMEA2581927, study PRJEB24529) | metagenome | biome: Human gut stool | place: China | collected 2011
GAAGTTTTATCGCTATTAAATTTAGCTGTTATTTCACAAACGCCTAATTTAAATTTAGGAGATTTTAGAATATGGATAGTTGGTAATGTTTCCATAAAATAATCTTTTTGAATGACAGATTTATAAAGAAATAATTTTAAATGATTTTGTGTTTCTATATTATTTAATTGGTTAAAATCTTCATCACTCATAGTAATTGTAAATTTATCAGGAACAAAAATAGCACGATTTACACGTTTTTTCTGACGGATTAAAATACGGTCAATAATTTTTTCTATTTCTGCCATCTGTAGATTACTTGAGAATTTACGATTAAAAAAACCTTCAATATTTTTTTCAAGAAAATTTTCCATACGTGAAAAAAACATAAAAATTCAACTCCTAGAGTTTTTATTTTGCTAAATGTTTATTACGCAATTGACCACATGCTGCTTGAATATCTGTTCCCATTTCTTGACGAATGGTAGCTGTGAGATGATGGTCATTTAAATACTTAGCGAAAGCTTTTATTCTAGCTAAAGAAGGACGATTGTAATTACGCTCTTTGACTGGATTGATAGGGATTAAGTTCACATTAGCTAATTGATTTTTTAAGAGTTTACATAATTCTACTGCTTCAGTCATGTTATCATTGTATTTATCAATTAAGATATATTCATAAGTTATGCGTCTTTTAGTAGTATTAGCATAATTTACAGCAGCTTTAATGACTTCTTCGATAGGATAGCGTTTATTTATAGGCATTAGCTCTGTACGCAATTCATTATTTGGTGCATGTAAGGAAATAGATAAGGTGATAGGTAGATTTTCTTGAGCTAATTTATTTATTCCAGGCACGATACCAGATGTGGAAATTGTGATATTGCGATAACCTAAATTTAAGCAATAAGGCTCATGCACTAAACGAATGAAGTTTAATACATTATCATAGTTGAGCATAGGTTCACCAGAACCCATGATTACTATATTATTGATTTGCTCGCCTGTTTGATTTAATAATTCTTGAATAAACATTGCTTGAGCTAAAATTTCACCAGTGGATAAGTTTCTAGCCATGCCGTGAAGCGTAGAAGCACAGAAGCTACAACCCATATTACAGCCTGCCTGTGAGGAAACACAGATACTATTGCCATAAGGTTGACGCATTAAAACTGTTTCTACACCGATACCATCGCCAAATTCTAATAAAAATTTAGTTGTTTTGCCATCACTAGAGTCTAGTCTATCACAAGATTTTGCACGTTCAATAGTAAATTCTTGTGCTAATTTTTCACGTAAATCTTTGGAAAGATTGGTCATTTCATCAAATGATGTAGCATGTTTTTGATAGAGCCACTCAATAATTTGTTTTGCTCTAAATTTTGGTAGGTTTAAATCTGTGATTAGTGAAGTAAGTTCAGTTAAATTTAAGCCAAAAATATTGGTCATTATAAATTCCCTTCTAAAATAAATATAAATAATAATTTAAGATTTTTATACTTTTTTGTACATACGAGCGATAAAGAAGCCATCTGTATTATCTTTATATGGCATTAATTGTAATGTTTTTTCTTTGCTTTTAGTTTTAAATGGTAAATATTTGCGGATATCTTCTAAAACGAATTCTGGATGTTTAGCTAAAAATTGATTGATGATTTCTATATTTTCTTGGGGCATGATTGTACAAGTACTATAGACTAAAACGCCTTGAGGTTTTACAGCCAGAGCAGCTGACTCTAAGATAGCTAATTGAAGAGGTGGCAATTCTTCAAAGATTTCCGCTGTTTTGTTCCAACGAGAGTCAGGTTTACGGCGAAGTACGCCCATTCCAGAACATGGTGCATCAACTAATACTTTATCTGCTTGGTTTTTATATTGATTGCCGATTTCACGAGCATCTAATAATTTAGGCTCAATGATGTTGATACCTAATCTATTAGCATTATCTTGAATTAGTTTTAATTTATGTTCATAGATATCACAAGCTATGATTTTTCCTTTATTTTGCATCAAAGTAGCCATATGTGTAGTTTTACCACCAGGGGCACTACATGTATCAATGATGAATTCATTAGGTTTAGGATCAACTACATGAGCTACAAGCATAGAACTTTCATCTTGCACTTGGGCAAAACCATTTTGTAATGGTGCTAGTTGATTTAAAGAAGTATGCGTTTTGCAAATAATTCCTTCTGGTGCTAATTTGGAAGGAATAACTTCACAACCTGCATTTATAAGCTCTGTGATTAATTCTTGTCGTGTTGTTTTCAAAGTATTGGTACGCAATACAAGTGGAGCATTAGTATTATTGAATTGACAAAGCTTGATAGCGGCTTCACTACCAAAAGTATGAATGAATTTTTTTACTAGCCAAAGAGGGTGTTGTTCTCTAATAGCTAATTCACTAGCTTTATTGCCTGTAGGCATAGCGTATTTTTCTGGTTGGCGGATTAAATTACGCAAAACACCATTTACAAATTTTGCAGAACCTTGATTAGAATATTTTTTAGCAAGATTTACAGCTTCATTGCAAGCTGCTGATTCAGGAATTTTGTCCATGAATACAATTTGATAAATACCTAATCGCAATATATTAATAATTGTTGGTTCAATTTTATTTAAAGGTCTATTTACAAATTTTTTTAAAATCCAAAGTAGAGTATCGCCTGCTTTTACTGTACCATAAACTAATTCAGTGATGAAACGGCGGTCTTGGTCGGATAATTGATTTTTTTGCAAATGGCGTGATAGGGATATATTAGCATAAGCTTGTTGAGTATATACTTCATTTAAAATATTTAAAGCAACTTCACGAGCGTTCATAAAATCTCCTTTGCATTTAGTAAACTAAAAAAGACGCTAAGAAAAGCGCCCCTTGAGAATACGTATTTATATTAATATATAATCTTGGTTACAAATTTATTATATAATATAGGTAGAAGCTATGCAAGTTATGTAAGAAATAAAGTAAAAATAAGATGATATCAAATTTAATTTACAAGAAAAGATTAACTTTCCTATATGTTTCTGTTAATTTTCATCTATTTTGTTATACTTTATCATAGTAAGTGTAACAAAGGGAGATGATTATTATTTTTTGTCCTAATTGTGGTAATCAGATAAATGATAATGAAAAATTTTGTTCTAAATGTGGAAATCAAATTAAGCAAGATAGCCAAGATAATAATGAGCAAATGAAGCAAAGTGAAAAAACAACAAGCGATAATATCAGTCAAAATGTAGATACTGAAAAGAATTATACAAAATATAAGTATATAGGTATTTTTATCGCTGTAATTTTATTACTAGGATTGGTTTCTTTTGGTGCATATAGTTATTTTGCTCATAAAGATACGAAACAAGTTGAGCAAAATGTAACGGTAGAGCAAAATAAGGAAAATACTGCAAGTGAAGATAAAAATAATGCAGTTAAAGAAGATGTTAAACAGCCAGTAGAGGATATCGTTAATTTAGAATATACTCAAAATGATAAATCTATATTAGGCGATAAGGAAGTAGCATATTTCCCTAATAGTAAGATATCTTTTAAAAATGTAGGTAATAATTGCTCAGTTATGCTAGATGATAAAAATCAAGTTTTAATGAATTTTTATACAGATGTATTAGTACCAGATTTAAGTATAAAAGAGATAAAATTGGCAAATTCCGATAAACTTTTCTATGAAGTAAAATGTACAGCAGGGGCTCATGCAAAATTAGAAGGCTATTGGCTAGTAGGCAAAAAAGATGGCGAATGGACTGTATTTATTTCCATGGATAATCTAAAGAGCTTTGGTATAAACCCAGATAAATATTATAATATGAATAATAAAATGGTAAATGGAAAACTCATCATCAATTGTTTTCATTTAGAAGTTCCTGAAGGAAAATCTATGGCGGAAGGTAAAAAAGTTGATGATTGCTATGTAAAAGTAGATTGGGATAATAATAAACAGACTTTTAGAATGTATTAATAAAAGTAAATAGTAAAAGCAATATAAAAGACGTATACAAATAAATGTATACGTCTTATTTTTATATCTTAATCGTCATAAATGCCTTTTAATAAAGTTTCTTTACGTAAAGATAAGCATTCGCAATTTCTATCTTGCTGGGCTAAAGAACGAATTGTATCTAAAAGAATTTTGCTAATCATAGGTGCATCATCATAGAAGATATCTTCTAATACTTGATGAGACCATGGTTTGATACCTTCACCGTAATTTACTACATAGTAAAGACCAGCATAACAAGCTCCGATTTCACGAGCGAGATATACTTCAGGGCAGATGGATTGACCTACAATATCTGCATGACCATTTAACATAGCGATTTCCGCAGGGCTTTCAAAATGGCGACCGTCTGTATTAGCATAAGTGCCACGTGTAAAAATTCTACCACTGAAATGCTTACGTGTATTTTTGATTAATTCTTCACGCATTTGAGGGCAAAGTGCATCACGCATAACAAGTAAATATTTGCCTTCAAGCCCAACATCTTTGCGAACGGACATATCAAGATAATCATCAGGAATGAGAAAATCTCTAGTGTCTAATAATTTATTAATAGTACCTACGCCACCTTCAGAGAAAATGCGTTTTACACCAGCTTCGCGGAAAGTCCAGAATAATTGGCGGGAAGCATCAGCACGATTGACACCACTTCTCCAACCATGCATTTTACAAGTTAAAACGCGTGTACCTGCTACTTCAAATAAACGAAGTTCTGTAGTTTTGCCATAAGGTGTATCAAAAACCATGCGGTCTTGAATAATTTTTACATCATCACATTTAGCACCTAATGGAAAATTGCTGGATAATGTGCCAGAACCACCGATAATTGCAAAATCGGCTTGAGGAATGATTTGTGTATTCATAAAAAATCTCCTTAATTAAATTTTATTAGAATCGACGAATGATATTATATTCTGTATCACGTTGAGCTGCTTTAAAATCAGCTCTTGCTACAACAATAACCATTTTGTCAATGGACATTTGATAAGCAGTACCGGCTGCACGAACGACATTTTCTTCAAGCATGATACTACCTAAATCATCAGCACCAAAGGCTAATGTTATTTGTCCAATTTGTTGACCTTGTGTAACCCAAGAGCCTTGAATATGAGAGATATTATCAAAATAGAGTCTAGATACGGCTAGAGTTTTTAGATATTCCCATGAGGATAATTTATTGCCACCTAATTGAGTATTTCCAGGTTGGAAAGTCCACATGATGAAAGCTCTAAAACCACCTGTTTTATCTTGAAGGTCGCGAACACGTCGCATATGTTCAATGCGTTCTTCAATAGTTTCGCCGAGTCCTAAAACCATAGTAGCTGTACTTTCCATGCCGATAGAGTGAGCAGTTTCCATTACTTTTAGCCAATCATCTGTCATTATTTTTTTAGGGCTTACAATTTTACGTACGCGGTCAACTAAGATTTCAGCTCCACCACCTGGAAGTGAAGCAAGACCAGCAGAACGCAAATCTTCTAGAGTTTCTTTGATAGATTTGTTGGCTATCTTGGAAAAATGAAGTATTTCCGCAGGAGAAAAAGAATGGATTACAATATCAGGAAAGGCTGTTTTAATGGTATTAATCATATTTAAGTAATATTCAAAAGGTAAAGAAGGGTGCAGACCTCCTTGTAACATGATTTGAGTACCACCAGCTTCTTGAGTTTCTTTTACTTTTTGTAAAATAGTTTCTATGGGCAATAAATAAGCGTCTTTGTGATTTTCGCGACGGAAAAAAGCACAGAAACGACATTCATTGAGGCAAACATTAGTGTAATTGATATTGCGGTCTACAATGAAGGTAACAGTGTTGCCAGGGTGTTTTTCTTGGCGGATTTTATTCGCTTGTTGACCTAATTCTAAAATATCACCATGTTTTAAAAGGTCAATAGCTTCTTTATCAGAAAGTCTGTTCATTAATCATACCTCTAATTTATTTTATTTTTCGATATAAAGAATCACGTTGAACAGGTGTATAGCCTGTTTCGGTGATGATTTTTTGCAATTGTGCAGTAGTCATTTTCTGACCAGTTTTAGCACCAGCAGCATGAATGATTTGTTCCTCTTCAACTGTACCATCTAAATCATCAGCACCAAAAGCAAGGGCTAATTGAGCGATAGGCAAGGTGAGCATCATCCAAAAGGCTTTGATATGAGGAATGTTATCCAATACGAGTCTAGAAATAGCGATAAAACGCAAGCTTTCATAAGATGTAATAGGTTTTATATTGTCTAATTGAGTATTTTGCGGATGAAATGGGAATGAAATAAAAGCTTGGAAGCCATGTGTTTCATCTTGAATTTCTCTGAGTGTAAATAAATGCTGTAGTCTTTGTTCTATAGTTTCAATATGACCATAGAGTTCAGAAGCATTAGTTTTCATACCGAGTTTATGAGCTGTTTTTATAGTTTCAATCCATTCTTGTGTATTGGCTTTGTTTGGGCAGATTTTAGCACGGATTTTGTCATCTAAAATTTCTGCTCCACCACCTGGGAGGGAATCAAGACCTGCTTGTTGTAAAATAGTTAAGACTTCGTAAATACTTTTTTGAGAAATCTTGGCAAAATGAACTATTTCCACAGGTGTGAAAGCTTGAATATGCACGTTAGGCAAAAGTTTTTTTATGGATTTAATGATTTCTATATAGTAATTAAAATCGTTAGTAGGATGGAGAGAGCTTACAATGTGTATTTCTGTTAATCCTTTGACATGAGCAATAGTATCTTTGATTTTAGCTTCAACATCTTCTTTAGTTAAGACAAAACCTCGTTTATCGCCATCTTCGCAAGAAAAAGCACATAGAGGGCAATTAGCAGTGCAGATATTGGATAAATTTATATGGCGGTTGATATTATAATAGACTTCTTTTTGGCTATGACGTTCTTTGGCTTTTCTTGCCCATGTAGCTAAGTCTAAAATATCAGCGTGTTTGTATAAATATAGTGCTTCATCAAAAGATAAACGCTCTCCATTTTGAGCTTTTGTTATAGCTTGTTGATTGATATTCATAAATAAAAATCCTTTACAAAATAATTAGCTTAATATGTTTTGATTATATTAAAATTGCAATCACATTCAGCAGGTATTCTGCCTGTTTGTTTAATTAAATCGATTAAATTATCACGAGTGAGTGCTTTTGGTGAATTTGCGCCGGCATCATGCATGATTTTTTCTTCGCTGATAGTGCCGTCCACATCATTTGCACCAAAGCCTAAAGCTAATTGAGCGATAGGTAAAGTGAGCATTACCCAATATGCTTTGATATTATGAATGTTATCAAGCATTAATCTACAGATAGCCATAGTTTTTAAATCGTCCCAAACATTAGTGCGATGAACAGTTTTACCTAATTTTGTATTAGCAGGGTGGAATGGGAAGCAAATAAATGTTTGAATGCCACCTGTTTCATCTTGAAGATTGCGAAGTGTGATTAAATGGTCTACACGTTCTTCAATAGTTTCAATATGACCATAGAGCATGGAAGCATTTGTCTTGATACCGAGCTGATGAGCAGTGCGAGAAACTTCTAACCATTCTTGAGCTGTAGCTTTATTAGGGCAGAGTTTCTGACGAATTCGGTCATTTAAAATTTCAGCTCCACCACCTGGCATAGCTTCAATACCTGCATCTTTTAATTCTTGTAATACTTCACGAATGGATTTTCCAGAAATCTTAGCAAAATGAGTAATTTCCACGCCAGTAAAACCTTTTAAATGAAGTTGAGGAAATTCTTTTTTGAGCATTTTAATGATATCTACATAATAAGAAAATGGCCAATCAGGATGTAATCCACTTACAATATGAAGATTTTTCATATTTGGATCTTTGCAAGCATTGGCTACTTTATTATAAATTTGCTCCATAGTCATAGCATACGCTTTTTTGTCTGTAGCTTCACAACCGAAAGCACAAAAATCACAAAGAGCTGTGCAAATATTAGTTAAATTTAAATGACAATTTACATTGTAATAAACGTAATCTCCGCTGATACGTTTACGCACTAAATCTGCAAGATAACCTATGCGAGCAAGGTCATTGGAGGCAAAAAGAGCCAACCCATCTTCTTTTGTTAGACGTTCATTATTTAAAATCTTTTGTTCTATTTTATCTAATGTATTAATCACGAGAACACCTCTTAAGTTAAAAAATTCACTTATTAGATTTTACTCTTTTTTTATATATGTATCAACTATAATTATTGAATAGGAAAATAAGTTTTATAAATATTATTAGTGAATAAAATTTTGTGCTATAATAAAAAATACTTATTAATTTTGATGAGGAAGGATTTTTATGGATAATTTGATTTTTAGCTTGAATGCGACTATACCAGTCTTTTTGATGATGGTATTGGGTATGGTTTTTCGTAAAATAGGATTATTTGATGAAGCTTTTATTACAAAAATGAATAAATTTGTATTTGTGGTGGCTTTGCCTGCATTATTATTTGAAGATATTGGCTCAGCTAATTTTTATGAAGCTTGGGATACTACATATGTTTTATACTGTTTTGGGGCAACTTTGCTCAGTATATTGATTTCTTTTTTCATTTCTATACCTTTTAGAAAAAATGTTTCTCAAGGTGAATTTGTACAGGCTGCATATCGCAGTAGTGCTGCTATAATCGGTATGGCTTTTGTACAAAATATTTATGGTGATTATGGTATGGCTTCTTTGATGATAATAGGTACGGTGCCTTTATATAATGTGATGGCGGTTGTCGTATTGGCCTTATTGAAACCTGGTCAAAGTAGTTTAACTTTTGCCTTAATGAAAAAAACTATTAAAGGTATTATTACTAATCCTATTATATTAGGTATAGTAGTAGGTGTTATTTGGTCACTTTTGAAAATTCCAACTCCAGTGATTGTACATAAGACTGTATCTTTGCTTGCTGTTTTGGCTACACCTATGGGGCTTATGGCTATGGGAGCAGCATTTAAGTTTCAAGGATTTAGTCAAAATATAAAGCCTATTATTGTTTGTAGTGTTATGAAATTAGTTGTATTTGTAGTGTTGTTTATGCCATTTGCTATTTATTTAGGCTTTACAGAAAGTAAATTGGTTGCAGCATTAATTATGTTGGGTTCAGCTACAACTGTAAGCTGTTATATCATGGCAAGGAGCATGGGCCATGATGGTAATTTGACTGCTGGAACAGTAATGCTAACAACTCTTGGAAGTGCGTTTTCATTGACTTTTTGGCTCTATATACTAAAATGTTTGAACCTAGTATAATAGAATTAAAATCTATATTATTAATAAAATTTGAATATATGATATATAAAGATAAATAGAATATAAAATATTGTAATGATAGAAAAATAATAGAATATAAATTTAATTTCATGTATTTTATTATGAGGTATGTATTTCATAAAAGGATAAAAACTTATTCTGTATCTTTCATAATGTTTAAAATGTATGGCCTTATACGTAATAAAAAAGCATCAATATCAGGATAACATTCATCAAAAATTTTATATATAATATTCCTAAATTGATAATTTGAAATTAATTTTATTGCTTTATTTATTTTATAGGTTATATTTTGAGGAACAGGATTTTTTTTATTATAATCATAAATTTTTTTTAGATTTATTTCATAATTAATAGAAAGATTATCTAATTTATTGTTATTAAATAGATCAAAACAATAATAATATTGAATTTTATCTCCGTTATAGTTATCATCTAAAAGAATTAGAAAACTATATGTAGAATATAGTTCAACATATCCTATTAAATATTTTTCCTTAGGATCTCCTTTTATGAAAATACCATGATAAATAGTATTTTTAATATATTTATCAAATATAAAATCAAGTTCATAAGAATAGCATACTTTTTCATTGAACAATGTAGTAGAAGATATTTGTCCACCATTTTCAATATAATATTCGAGAGCTATTTTATATATAGCTTGAAAAATTAATGTATTATTTACTCTTGTAGAAACTTTTAGTGGTTTATTAATAAATTTAATAGATTTTTGCAGATTGTTTTTTATAGAATCAATGTCCAATTGAGGATATTTCTTTTTAAGATTTTTTAATATTTTGGTTGTTTCTTGGATATTTCTGCTAGTTATCTTATATTTAATATATTTTTCATTTTGTTCTTTTATTATTTTAGGAGCTTTTAATATAGGTTTTCCGCTTAAACTAATATCATATTCTTCTTCTTTATCTGTTTTTAAAATTAAAGAAGATTTTCTATCTCTATTAGGATTTAACATTACTGTAAAAAACATTAGTTGTTTACATAATTCATAATCACATTCTCTTCCATAATCAGAATTGCATTTTTTACATAATAATTTTGATGATTTGAGTTTTCCACCAATAGCATTAGGTATTATATGTTCTATTGAAGTATTTTTATTTATACCATCAAAAATAAGTTCACAACCGCATTTTATACATTTAGACATATAAATCACATTCCTCATATTGTATTTAATAATTTTTCATAGATAATGTAATTAGTATGGAGATGTAATAGAAACAATTTATACGTATTATTATATCATAAAAAATACACCTCAAAGGTTAATTGGAATAACTTTTAAGGTGTATCTTTTTTATATGGTATTTTATTTAGAAGAGGCAAGATAGATATCTAGGGTTTCTTGGGCATGTTGGGCTAATTGGGTATTAACTTTTGCATCTAAAGTGTTGATTATATCTTGTAATTGAGTTTTGCTAAGTCCTGCATTAATACCAATATTTAGATGGGATAAAAGTTGACTTTCTGTTCCGTTCATACTTGCTAAAGCAGAGATTGTAGCAATTTCACGTTCTGGATAAGTCAAGATATCGCGAGCAAATAAATCACCGAAAAGATGTGCTTTCAACATGTAATCAATGCCAGAAGAACTAGCAATATTCACTGGTGCTCCTGCTAATTGAGTTTGAACTCTAGTACCTAGAGCTAAAATATCTGTATTTGCTGGTAATGGTGTTGCATCATTGCCTATAGTGTCATGAATATTTTTGCTTTGTCGTTCGGATAAAACTTCATCTACAGTAGTAAGACCATTTAAAGCACGAGGAAAACCACAATAAGCGTAGAGATGAACCATTATTTCTTTTGTTTCATTAATGGTTAATCCACTATCTAAGCCTTCATTTATAGCTGTTTTTAAATTATTTAAATCTCCAGTAGCTGTATAAGAAGCGATAGGAATGATAGCTTGCTGTTTTGCTGTCAAAGAACCAGCTTGATAATTAGCAAAACTAGAATTTAGGTCTAAGAATAAAACACTACAAAAGGTCAATATAGATAGTAAGTATTTCATAAATATCCCTCACTTTTAAATGAATTTTATTAAAGGTTGTAGCCTATTTGATATGCTTGATTAGGGAACTCTGTACGTTCAATGATAGGACGAGAGCCACAACCAATGGCTAAGACTTTGCCGATATCTTGCCATTCCATATAACGCACTAGCGTTTCATAATGGTGAACTAAAGCTTCCATAGTCCAATCAGCACTATTATAAGCAGTTGCCATTAAAATTGATTTTTTACGATGTAAGGAGCCTGTACGTGAATAAAATCTATCAACAACAGTTTTTATTTGTGCAGACATACCATAGTAATAAAGAAAGAAATTATTTCAACCCCATGCCGCACCAATTAATTTTGGCATGAGTGTTTGTTCAATAGCATCGTTTTGAATACAAGGCCCATTCATACCACAATGGTCACAACCTTGGCAAGGATGAATATCTTCAAATGCAGAATTAAAACGAAAGACTTCATGTCCAGCACTTGTTGCACCTTCGATAAATTTATCAGCTAATAAAGCTGAAGTTTCTGCTTTATGAGGGCTACCTGTAATAACTACAATTTTCATTTTGTTTTCTCCTATATGATCATTAGCATTAGCTGTTGTTTCAGGTTTATTTGTCAATGCAGATAATCCACAACCACTCAAAAATAGAGTCAATAAACCTGAGCCACTTAATTTGATAAAATCTCTACGGTTCATGATAAATAACCTCATTGATTAGGCATAGCTTCCATAGTTACTGTACCTGATAGCTCGGATACTATATCTCCACCAGAAATAACATGACCTAATTCGTATAAATCGTTGTTAGCACGGAAATCATCATAGAAAATAACAACATCTCCCCATGGCTCATAATAAGCTAAAGTTCCGATTTTTGGTGTGGCTTTAGGTGTGCTTTCTGTATTTAATTTATTAGGTGGATAGAATATTTTCTCATTTGTACTATAATCTTCTAAATCTATGGATAGTGGTAATTGATTATATAAATCATTAGCAGCTGGACTATTATTTAATTCGATTTCAATAGTTTGATTATTAGTAGTTGTTAATTTTATAATTTTAGTTTGTGTTGAAATTGATGTAGTCTCAGTTGTTGTTTTTACATTGGTATTAGCTGTAGTATTATCTTGAGTTGGTTCTACTTGAGCATTGCAAGCTGTTAGAGAAAAGGTCATTAATAATAAACTTAGCAGTAAAAAGATTTTTTTCATGATAATAACCTCCTGTATGTTTATTTTTTATCTAATTTATATAAAATATGTGATAAAATACAATCTTTTGTTTGAAGATTTAGAAAGCTTTTTCGTAAATAGTTAGATAAAATTATGAAAGTAGCTACGATAGATAAGTAATCCACAAAAAATGATAGTAAAGATTGAGATGGATTAAAATATACGAAATTATTTTGTAACAACATATATGAAATTAAATCATAATGTATAAAGTTATTTAATCCATAGAGAAAAATTATCCATAATATTAATTTAGAATTTAGCAAATAAGATAATTTATTTTTTGTATATTTAGTTATTAGATTATAAAAAATTTGCCAATGTAATCCTAGATGCATAGATATTAAAATAAAACCCCAATAAGCTGACAGTAGATGTAATATACGAGCAAAATTGATTAAATTTGGGAAAGAGATTTTTAGAAATAGTGGGATATAATCTAAAAATATAAGACTACTGATAATTAATCCAAACATAGTTAAGAAAGTGAGTAGATTAATTATTAAAATAAATGAATTATAAAGTGTGTATTTTAAAGATATTATCTTGGCAAAGTAATTTTTTTGTAATAGACAATGAATTATAAATCCTATGCAAAGGATAATGCCTAAATATTCATGCCACTTTGTACCTATTAATGAATATGACATACATAATAATAGTAGTATGAAGATGATGATATCTAAGACGATTTTTGATTTAAATTTTAAAGTCATAAGCTACTCCTTTCTTAGAATTCAAGTGATAATTCAATTAAAATGATTATAAAATATTTATTTTAGTTAACCATTTATGAATATCTGTATTTGAAGCAGTGCTATCATAAGAAGCTAATCCTGTGAGAATTTTTGATTGAGGACATAATTTCTTTATATCTTGAGGGATATGACCGAAGCCACCTCCACCATGAGTACAGAATGGAATGATTTCTTTATTTATTAAATGATTTTGATTTTGCATAATGAAAGTGAGTATAGGTGGTGCAATAGTACTCCACCAATTAGGTGAACCAATAAAAATAGTGGAATATTTATTTAAATCTATTTGAATATCTTTGATGTCAGGTTGATAGTTTTGAGAAATTTCATGTTTAGCTTGATTGACAACTGCATTATAGGCTTGGGGATAAGGTTTTTGTGGAATAATTTCTAAATAGTCAGCATGAAGTTGTTCGGCAATAATTTTTGCCATTTTGCGTGTATTACCAGAATGAGAATAATAAACTATTAATGTATTAGACATATAAATACCTTCTTTTATAAAAATTTTTAATATAAATTTATTTATCTATTAAATTTTCTTGTGATTGAGGATATCTTGCACCTTGGAGATTGATGGAATTTAAATGTTTGTTAATCATGGATAATTCTTCAGCAGAGAATTTTACATTTATACTATTGATATTTTCTTGTAGTCGAGAAACTTTTTTAGTTCCAGGAATAGGTACTATCCAAGGTTTTTGAGCTAAAAGCCAACCAAGAGCAATTTGTGCAGGTGAAACTTGTTTTTCTTGTGCTAATTTTTGTACATATTCGATTAAAATATAATTGTGATTTAAATTTTCGCTATTGAAACGAGGTATTTGACTGCGAAAATCATCTTTAGCAAAATGAGTATCTTTATTAAATCGTCCTGTTAAAATAGCTTTACCTAAAGGACTGAAAGGAACAAAGCCGATATTAAGTTCTTCAAGAGTAGGTAATAATTCTTTTTCAACTTCACGATACCACATGGAATATTCACTTTGTACAGCAGTTACAGGGCAAATAGCATGGGCTTTACGGACGGTTTTAGCACTAGCTTCAGATAATCCCCAATGTAAAATCTTGCCTTCTTTGATTAAATCTTTCATAGTTTCTGCTACTTCTTCAATAGGAGTTTGCGGGTCAACACGATGTTGATAATATAAATCAATGTAATCTGTTTGCAATCGTTTTAAAGAGCTTTCAAGTGCATTGCGAATATCTTTAGGTTTACTAGAAAGAGCTACTGGTCGATTAGCATTATCCATTTTATGAGCTAAATCAAAACCGAATTTTGTAGCGAGAACAATTTGGGAACGATATGGTTTTAATGCTTTGCCTAATAATTCTTCATTTGTATATGGGCCATATACTTCAGCTGTATCAAAAAAGTTAATACCTAAATCAACGGCTTGCTGTAATACGAAGATAGCTTCATTTTCAGGAAGATATGGCGGATAACTTTGAGTAAATCCCATACAACCTAAGCCCAAAGCAGATACTTTTAATTTATCTTTACCTAAATATCTATATTGCATGTATATGCCTCCTTTAATTATTGGATAAATTTAATATTGTGCAAGCGATAAACTTCATTTATATCGTGTAAATCAAGAATAATGCTATGTTTTTTATCTAATTGAGTAAGAGCATCTAATTCTTCTGCTGTTAAAGTAAAATTATTTAGTTGTATATTTTCTTGAAGATGTGTATAATTTGTAGATTTTGGAATACTGATGATATTATTTTGTCTTAGCCATTTTAGAATAATTTGTGCTGTAGTTTTGTTATATTTTTTAGCTAAAGAAATCAATAGAGGATTTTCAAAAATTTTTTCTTTGCCTTCAATAAACGGAGCCCATGCCATAGGTTTTATATCATATTTTTTCATGAGTTTTAATAATTCTTGTTGTTGATAAAGTAAATGAAGTTCTATTTGATTAATTGCTGGTATAATATTATGACTTAAAATCAAATCAACTAATCTATCTGGTAGAAAATTGCAAACACCAATAGCCTTTATTTTTCCAGAAGCATATAATTCTTCCATTTTTTCGTTGCCATAACAAGCAGCTGTATCTATTAAACGATAGCCCATTTTTAAAGCATTTAATACAGTATATTCACATTCGTCAAGATTGTTTATTTGATATACACCTAATCCTGTAAGTGGTATTGTTACTTGGTTGTTTAATGTAAGCTTATCCATTTGTAAGTACCTCGTTTTATAATTTAATCTTAATCCTTGTAGCTAACTCTAAGTCAATAATTTTTTTATTATTTAGTATATTTATGTTCGATTTTATAGCGAAGATAATTTAAGCGTTCTAATTGTTTTTCACGGAAATGGATTTCATCAAGAAGTTCATTACGTTTTTTATTTAAACTATATAGTTGTAACTTATCACTATGATTGTTTTTATCGAGCAATAGACGCATGTAATTTTCGATTTCTTCAATATTAAAACCTATATCATGTAAGGTCATGATTAAACTTAGATTTTCTAAATCACTATCATCATATTGCCATGAACCCATGACTTTTTTTACGGCATTACATAAACCCCATTTTTCATATTCATGCAAAATTTCTAGGGGAATGTTATAAAGTTTGCTTGCTTCATCAATTGTCATCTTAATACTTCCTTATTTCGTTTTAATTGAATTTAATAATGAGCATTTTATTTTGCAAAATAAAAAAGTAGGTATTCTATTTCTTTGAACACCTACATTGTAATATATTTATTTAATTATGACTAATACTTATATTTCATAATAAATAATGCTTTTTAAGCATTTTTAATACTTTTGATAAAATGAGACATAGTTTGTGAATATATATGATTTTTCTTCCAAATGAGAACTGCCCCTGTTTTTATTTCAGGAAATAATGGTATGAAGCGTAAATCTTGATACAAGTTATCAAAATTAAGATTAAAACAAAGGGCTACACCAATTTGATGTTTTACCATATTAGCAGCATTTAAAATTAGATTATACGTTGCTACAATGTTTAATTTTTCTGGAGAATTATTAAACCAATTAATTAATTCATTTTGTACTGCGGTGCGTTTAGCAATGATTAATGGTTCATTGATTAAATCGTCAGGTGTGATAAATGTTTTTTGAGCTAATCTATGTTTTTCATGGACTAAAATGCCCCATTGCTCTTTTTGAGGT
>OGNG01000877.1_pt1 | contig 15749 bp, 10 predicted proteins | sample 1573431 | NCBI WGS metagenome assembly OGNG01 (sample SAMEA2581927, study PRJEB24529) | metagenome | biome: Human gut stool | place: China | collected 2011
GCAAATGATTACCTATCAGGAGCAGGAGATTGAAATGGAACAAAAAAGTCTGAACCTGAAACAGCAAGCCCTTACCAACAACTACGAATTGGAACGCCTGAAAAAAAGCATTGCTCTCGACCGCGAAGAATTCCAGATGGGCGTGAAGAGTAAGGCTCAATTGCAGGTAGCAGAAGATGAATACGGCTACAAACAGAAAAATGCAGCCCTGCAGCAAGAGAGTCTGCGGCATGATTCTGCCGTTACGATGATACGCAAGGAACTGATCCGTAACGACCGGGAGCGGGAACGGAAGAAGTATGAACGTACTTGCAAACGGTTGAATAGTTTGGTGATTACAGCTCCCTTGAAAGGCCAGCTTAGTTTTGTAAAGGTCACTCCGGGGCAACAGGTTTCCTCTGGTGAAAGTATTGCTGAAATAAAAGTATTAGACCAATACAAAATCCACACTTCACTTAGTGAATATTACATTGACAGGATCACCACCGGATTACCGGCTACAGTGAATTATCAGGGAAACAAATATCCGCTGAAAATAACAAAAGTGGTCCCCGAAGTGAAAGACCGTATGTTTGATGTCGATCTTGTCTTTACAGGAGATATGCCCGATAATGTACGAGTTGGCAAGAGCTTCCGTGTGCAGATTGAATTGGGACAGCCGGAGCAAGCACTCATTATTCCGCGAGGCAACTTCTACCAGTCTACAGGCGGACAATGGATTTACAAAGTAAATACATCAAAGACAAAAGCAGTCCGTGTGCCATTGAGTATTGGTCGCCAAAATCCGCAGCAATATGAAATAGTAGAAGGTTTACAGCCGGGAGATTGGGTAATTACAACCGGATATGATACCTTTGGGGATGCAGAAGAGTTGATTTTGAAATAAACACATATAATTTATGATTTTACATTATATAAAAGTAGCATTTAGAAACTTGTGGAAGTACAAGGCGCAGAATATAATCTCTGTCATCGGATTGGCAGTAGGACTACTGTGTTTCAGCGTATGTATGTATTGCAGCCGTTTTGTAGAATTCACCAATCATTGTTTTGATAATTATTCCCGCATAGCAGAACTAAATTTTTATAATGAACAGACTGGGGATTATTTTTCCGGTACACAAGTAGCGTTATCCGAAGAACTTCGTACTTGGGCTATGGGCGAAGTGGAAGCGATTTCCTGTATGGCATATTCCCGTGAGCGTTCTTTTCTGGTTGAACTATCTTCGGATAAATCATTGCCATACGATCTTGAAATCATGGAAGTAGATACCCTATACGATAAAGTCTTTACTCCACAAATAGTAGTTGGTAGCTGGCAGACAGCAAGTCGGATGCCGAATGCCGTTATTATAAGCCGGTCCACTGCCATAAAGATATTTGGTCAGGTGGAAACTGCCATTGGCAAACACCTGACTCTAACAGAACGGCTTTATACTTCTCCGGACAGTACCCCGAAGGCAGGAGGTATTGTGTACACAGTGCAAGCAGTGATGGAAGATATTCCGCTGAACAATGGTTTTAGTTTTATGTGTCATATCGATGCATTGGTTATCAACGATAGTGAAGGACTTTTTCAGAGTCCGAAACGTAATGATATAACGGGGGCTCGGACATACGTTTTGTTATCTCCGCAGGCTGGCATTACCGATTTCGAAAAACAATTCTCCAAGCGCGACTATACTTATATCTTACATAACCAGACTTATACCGTTATTGCCCGCTATATAGGAAACCTATCGCAGGAGAAAGGTGCTTATATTTTGGGATGGGTCACCGGAATCGTCGGTACATTGATATTGCTGGTCGGATTGATTAATTTCTTTCATTTTCTTATCGGCTCTTTCCTGAATCGCACTAAGGAATACGCTATAATGAAAATGCTTGGTGCTGACTGGAAACGGCTGTTCTGCCTGTTATTAATACAATCTCTGATTGTCGTATTTGCATCCTCGTTTCTGGTTGTATGGGGTGTGGAGCTGATTGGTGATAGAATGGATTTTTCTTTACCAGGTCTCACAATGAATTTCCCTTCTGAAACACTTCTAAAGCATATTCTGCAATACATTGTTTTGCTTGTGTTACTTTGTGTGGCAGTCTGCTTGCTCGTCTCTGTCCGTATTCGCAGATTTTCCATACAAACAGGTATATATGGAGGCCAAAAGCGTCGTGGGAAACAATGGGGACGTAACTTTATGCTTGGCATCCAATTTTTAATTTGTTGGGTATTCGTAGCGCTGACCGCCAGCCTGTTCCTACAATCGGGAAAGATGACTGAAACCTTATTCCATACGTTAAGTCAGGAAGATAAAGAAGCGATTCTTAGTATACCGCTGGACTATTCATTCCTAGAGAATAAAGAGAAACTAGAAATGGTGGAACGTTTCAGGCAGCATGCCGGTGTGAAAGATATTTTGTTATCTGACATATCCTATACTCACGGAGTATCCGGAAACTTATTAATGACGGAGAAGGGAAATGATAACTCTTGGATTGATATCAATGTAATGTGTGTACCATTGAATTTCTTCACCTTCATGAACATTCCGATGACGGAGGGTAGGACGATCCGGACAAAAAAGGATCTCGTAATGGATGAAGTTTGGCAGAAAAGACAAAAGAGAGATATCATCGGAATGAACTTCTACGACTGGACCAGTGATTTTACCGTCTGTGGAGTATGTGCCCCCTTTCAGACAGATGTACATAATCATAATGGCGGATTTGCTTTCACGCTTTATGATTCTTCCGAATACGTAGGCACTGCTATGTGAAATGTTATCCCGAACAGCAAAAAGAAGTAATTAAATGGATTGAGACTATCCGTCGTGAAGTGCTGCCGGAGAATATTCCCTCCCAAGTACGTACATTTCAGGATGATTTGTACGAAGTGCAGGCACTGGAATATATCCTGAAAGACATCATCTCATTTTTTGCAATTGTAAGTATTATCATTACCCTGTTGGGAGTGTATTCCAGCATTACGCTTGATACAGAACGGCGCCAGAAAGAAGTTGCCATTCGCAAAGTGAACGGAGCTGGAATATGTTCTATCATCTGGTTATTTGCACGTTTGTACCTGATTTTGCTGGTAGCGACTGCCGCCATCGCTTTTCCGCTCATTTACGTGGTATTGCAACTGTGGAAACAAATGTACACCGTATTCTTTAATGATGGAATATTATACTGGGGAAGCATATTTGGAGGAGTAACCTTATTAACAGTAATCACCATTATTTTTAAAATACTGAAGATTGCGCGTATCAATCCCGCAGAAGTAATCAAAAACGAATAAAAATATAATTCTAAAACAATACAGTTATGATTAAGACCATTAACTTACAGAAGATTTTCAAAACGGAAGAAGTAGAAACTTGGGCGTTGAATAACGTCAGTATCGAAGTGAAACAAGGCGAATTTGTAGCCATCATGGGGCCCTCCGGCTGTGGTAAGTCAACATTGCTCAACATTTTGGGGCTGCTCGATAACCCGACAGGAGGGGAGTATTACCTGAATGGAACGGAAGTCTCTCGGTATACCGAATCGCAACGTACCAGTCTTCGCAAAGGTGTGATAGGGTTTGTGTTTCAGAGCTTTAATCTGATAGACGAGTTGAATGTATACGAAAACATCGAACTACCTTTACTCTATATGGGTATTTCCGCTTCCGAACGGAAAAAGAGGGTAGAGGCAGCTATGGAGAGAATGGCTATCACCCATCGTAGCAAGCATTTTCCGCAACAACTCTCCGGTGGTCAGCAGCAACGCGTCGCTATTGCCCGTGCCGTCGTGGCAAACCCTAAACTGATTCTGGCTGATGAACCGACCGGTAATCTGGACTCCAAAAACGGTAAAGAAGTGATGGGACTGTTGAGCGAACTGAATAATGAGGGAACCACCATCGTCATGGTGACCCACTCACAACATGATGCCGGTTATGCCGACCGCATTATAAACCTGTTTGATGGACAGGTGGTGACTGAAGTTAGTATGTAAACATAAGTTGTCGATAAAGAATATATCATGATAAAACACTATCTGAAAGTAGCCTTTCGCAATCTGATGAAATACAAGACACAAAGCCTTGTCAGTATCATTGGACTGGCAGTCGGCTTCACCTGTTTTGCGCTATCGGTATTATGGATTCGTTATGAGATGACTTATGATACTTTCCATAAAGGGGCTGAACGTATTTATATGGTACGTGCACATTATACTGATATTCCGGAACATATATCCAATTCAACTCCTTACCCTTTGGCAGCCTATCTTCAGGAAAAAATGCCGGAAATAGAAGCAAAGGCTACTACTTCTGTACATCAGAATGTGAAAATCCGCATGGAAAATGATGAGTATGAAGTAGTAATGGCTGCGGCAGATTCTGCTTTTATGAACTTCTTTCATATACAGTTACTGAAAGGAACTGTCAACTTCTTGAAAGAAAATAATCCTGAAATTGCAGTAACGGAAGAGTTTGCCAAAAAGCTTTTTGGTAGTGAGGATGATGCTTTGGGAAAAGAAGTGGAGGTAAACGGACGTTCCCGTCAAATAGGGGCAATTGTGAGTGGATGGTCCCGCCATTCCAATATTCCGTATAGTGTATTAGTCGCAGCCAGGCACAGTCCTCGATGGAAAAGTGGTCCTGAACAATTATTTATTCGTGTTCGTGCAGGGATGGATATGGATACATTCCGGAAAAAAATAAGTACCATGGATCTTTCAGATATTCAAAAAGAGAGTGAACTTTCGGATCTTCTGATAACCCGGATTTCAGCTTTGCGTTATTCTGATTATGTTTCCAAAATCGATGTTGTCATTTCCTTCAGCTATATTTTCTATTTTTCCTTAGCTGGTGGATTAGTTATCATCTGTTCACTATTCAATTACCTGACTCTTTATATCAGCCGGCTTTATATGCGCAGTCATGAAATGGCACTTCGTAAAGTGAATGGTGCCAGTCATAACGCTTTGTCCGTTCAATTTGCCATTGAACTGTTGATGATTTTGTGCATAGCTTTGGCGGGTGGATTATTGATGATAGAGATAAGCATGCCTTATTTCTTGAATTTCACTCAAATAGAAGCTGATTCGTATTATGGGGAAATCATTCTATATCTTCTGATTGTAATCATTCTGTCTTTCCTGTTTGCACAAATACCATTGTCTTACTTTCGTCGCCGGACATTGCAGGAAGCAATAAAAGGAAAGGGGGGATCTGCGAGACCTTACTTGTTTCGTAAGACAGCCATTGTGATACAGTTAATAGTCAGCCTTGTTTTTATCTTTTGCACAGTAATGATTATGAAGCAACTTTACTTCCTGAAGAATACTGATTTAGGTATGGAGCGTCATAATATAGGTAACGTTGCCTTATGGAATGGAGACATCAAACAATGGGAAGAGAAAATAAAAGCTTTACCCATGGTAACAGAAACGTTGCCTCCCTCATATTTCCCGATTATTCCTACAGGTCCGATGATGTATATCGAAATAAATAATTGGGATGATCTTCCCAAAATATCGGAGGAATCTCTCACTATCGGTATGATGCCTGCCAAAGGAGATTTTTTTGAATTTTACGGCTTGAAGTTATTGGAAGGTGAGTTTATATCAGATAAGAATCAAGGGAATGATGTCGTGATAGATGAAAATACATGCCGGAGATTTGGTTGGAAACAGGCCTTGGGAAAAAGTTTCTATTATGAGTGGAACGGTCAGCGTAGTGCCTATAAAGTTGTCGGAGTGGTAAAGAACTTTAGTTATCGCTCTCCTACAAGTAAACCGGGGCTTATTGCATTTCAACATCCCAAGGCACAGGAGTATCTGCTGAATCGAGCCAGTATCCTTTTTAAATTTAGAGAAGGTGCCTGGAATGAATGCCGTGAAGCAATAGAGAAACTGTATAAAGACGAATTTCCAAATGCTTATATGCGATTGTTTAATGAAGAAAAGGAATATGATAAGTATCTCCGCTCCGAAGATGCATTGATGAAATTATTGAGTATCGTATCATTGACATGTGTTATCATCTCCATATTCGGAGTCTTTTCATTGGTTACTTTATCGTGTGAACAACGTCAAAAGGAAATTGCTATACGTAAAGTGAACGGAGCACAGGTCTGTCATATCCTGCGTATGTTTTTCCAAGAGTATTTGTTGTTGATGACCATATCTGCCGTTGTTGCATTTCCGATAGGATATGTGGTGATGAGTCATTGGATCGAGAGTTATGTAAGACGGACAACAATGGATGGTTGGATATATATAAGTATTTTTGTTGTCGTAGCAGTCATCATTTTACTTTGTATCATTGGACGAGTGTGGAAAGCGGCGCGACAGAATCCGGCAGAAGTAATCAAAAACGAATAATAAAATAACAATATCATGATAAAACACTATCTAAAAGTAGCCTTTCGCAATCTGATGAAGTATAAGCCACAAAGTTTTGTTAGTATTATCGGATTAGCAGTTGGCTTTACTTGTTTTGCGCTATCGGTATTATGGATTCATTATGAAATGACTTATGATAATTTTCATGAGGGAGCCGATCGTATTTATCTGGCAGGCAGTAGCTTTCGTCTTTATGGAGACGGATTTACCTATAATTCATCTAGTTTTCTAGCTGATTATTTGGCAAAGAATTGTCCGGAGATAGAGAAAGTATGTCGTATCTTTTATGACTGGAATGAAAAAAAGATTAAGAATGAGGATGTTGAGTTTGTGGTACGACGTATAGAGGTAGATTCAAATTTCATTTCAATGTTCAATATTAAAGTATTGGATGGAGATAACCATCTACAGCTAAAAAAGGATGAAATTGCTATAACAGAAAATACGGCAAAGCGAATATTTGGGAAAGAATCTCCGATAGGTAAACACTTGATTTTAGAGGAAAGTAACGAAGAAAAAATAATCGTTGCAGTTGTAAAGTCATGGGAAGGACACTCTTTGTTTTCATTTGATATATTATTGCCATTTCATGATACAAACCCCAATTGGGGGAACCAACGATGCCAAACGCTTTTTCGTATTTATCCCAACTGTGATATAGAAGCATTGAAACAGAGGTTGTCAGAATATGAAGTACAACAAGATGGTCATAAATATCCAAATTCTACGCTTATTGCTCCATTATCCACATTGCGGAGTAGTCATCCGAGGGAAGATGTGAATGTGAAGTTGAATCATATTCGTCTTTTTGCATGTATTAGTGGTTTGGTGATAATTTGTGGAATATGTAATTATTTAACAATGTTGATAACTCGTATCCGGATGCGTAAACGTGAGTTAGCGTTGAGGAAAGTCAATGGTTCATCAAATGGTGGATTACTCACTTTACTTCTTACAGAACTTGTCTTATTACTAATTTTATCTTCAGGAATAGGACTGGTATTGATAGAGCTTATCCTGCCCACTTTCAAACGTTTGTCACAAATTGATGAGGGTACTTCATCTTTTTATATCGAAGTATTTGTTTATATACTATCATTGATTGCCGTGACAGTTGGTTTTGCATCTCTGCTTATACGATACATCAGCAGGCGAACTCTACTTAGTAATATAAACAAGAAATCCAATCTTCATCTCTCCGGCTGGTTTTATAAGAGTAGCATTTTATTTCAGTTGTTTATTAGTATAGGCTTTGTCTTTTGTACTTTGGTAATGATGATGCAACTTCATTTTTTACTAAATACTAGAGAACTTGGAATAGAACGGCATAATGTAGGAGCTGTTGTTTATTGTTCTGAAAATATCCCTTTCAAAGAAATTGTGAGTCAGATACCAGAAGTATCAGAATGTTTGAATGGTTTTCATACACCTATTCCTAAGATGTTCTATTCAACATATAGGGTAAAAGAATGGGATGGAAAGACCACTGATGGTGAACAATGTATTGATTTGGAAGATGAAACAATTAATCAGGACTATGCCGATTTCTTTGGAGTTGAGGTGCTGGACGGAAGCATGCTGGATGAAAAGGATGGAAAAAATATGGTTGTTATAAATGAAGCTGCTGTGAAAGCTTTCGGATGGACACAACCGATTGGAAAGAAAATTGATAAATTAGGAAGGCATTATATAGTGAAAGGGGTTATTAAAAATATTTCATATAATGCCCCAATACACCCGGTAGCCCCTGCTATGTTTTTTTTGCCGGATAATATAGGCAGAGGAGGTATTATATTCAAAGTGAAAGAGGGAACTTGGAATATTGTTTCTGAAAAGATAAAAGCGGAAGTGAATAAAGTTAATCCAAATGCAGAATTGATGTTGTCTAATATTGAAGAAGTTTACGACGCTTACATGAAATCAGAGAGAACATTGTGCAAACTGTTGAGTGTGGTTTCTGCTATTTGTATATTAATTGCGGTATTTGGTATATTCTCGTTAGTGACTTTATCCTGTCAGCAACGTCGTAAAGAAATAGCTATACGCAAGGTAAATGGAGCCAATATAGGAATAATCTTGAATCTATTCTTTAAAGAATATTTATTTTTACTTGTACTTTCATCGTTCTTTGCTTTTCCGCTAGGATATGCTATGATGAAGCATTGGCTTGAAAATTATATAAAGCAAACACCGATGGAATGGTGGTTATATGCAGTTATATTTATAGGAATGGGCCTTGTCATTTTCTTAAGCATCATCTGGCGCGTGTGGAAAGCCGCCCGGCAAAATCCAGCAGAAGTACTCAAGAGTGAATAAGATAAAATAAAAGTCTGGCACATTGATTTGTGTCAGACTTTTATTTTATTCACTTGATATGAGTGATTTATTTTTCGTAGATTATAAAAGATCCAATGCTTTAAATGCCTTAACTAGCTTTTCTACAGCACGGTCTATTTGATCTTTTGTATGAGTAGCCATTAATGCTACGCGCACCAAAGTATCTTGTGGTGCACATGCCGGCGGAATAACCGGATTGATGAATACACCTTCATCAAAAGCTAATTTGGTAACCATAAACGTTTTTTCCGTGTCACGTACGTAAAGAGGGATGATAGGTGATTCTGTTGCACCGATTTCAAAGCCAGCTTCACGGAAACGTTTCAATGCATAGTTGGTAGCTTCCCACAACGCTTCAAGTCTTTCCGGTTCATTTTGGATGATGTGGAGAGCTTCGAGAGCAGATGCAGTAGCAGCCGGAGTGTTGGATGCACTGAAAATATAAGTACGTGCGTTGTGACGTAACCAGTTGATGATAGAAGAATCAGCAGCGATAAATCCGCCGATAGAAGCCAGTGACTTGCTGAAAGTACCCATAATCAAATCAACCTCGTGAGTCAGACCGAAATGGTCGCAGACGCCACGTCCTTGTTTTCCGAATACGCCCAAGCCGTGAGCTTCGTCTACCATGATAGTAGCGTTGTATTTATGTTTCAAGCGTACGATTTCGGGCAAGTTTGCCAAGTCACCTTCCATAGAGAACACACCGTCCACTATGATTAGTTTCACTGAATCCGGATTGCACTTTTGAAGTTGCTTTTCCAGATCCGCCATATCGTTATGCTTATATTTTAATTGTTGGGAGAAGGAGAGACGACGGCCATCTACGATAGATGCGTGGTCGCGGTCATCGCAAATGATATAATCATTGCGGTCTGTCAAAGCAGGAATAACTCCGGAATTCACCGTAAAACCGGTTGAGAAGCAGAGCGCTTCATCTTTGCCTACAAAGGCAGCCAGTTCTTTTTCCAACTGAACGTGCAGGTCAAGCGTACCATTCAAGAAGCGCGAGCCTGCGCAACCGGAACCATATTTATGCATGGCGTTGATACCAGCTTCAATCACTCTTTCATCTCCCGTAAGGCCAGTGTATGCATTGGAACCGAACATCAACACTTCGTGTCCGCCCATTTCTACCTCTGTACCCTGCTTTCCTTCTATCTCACGGAAATATGGGTAAACGCCCTGTGCCATAAACTTTTGTGGCAGGTCGTACTTAGCTAACTTCTCTTGTAATAATCCCATGAATTATAATTTATTATACTCATACTCAGATCGTTCGCTGACGATCTTACATCCTTTTATCTTAACAAGTGTTTAAAAACAGGGGGCAAAGATAACAAAATTTGCTTTTATCTGTTCTTTTTAAGAGAAAAAAGTTGCTCTCGTATGATTAGAAACCTCTAATAGATTAAAATTTAAGATATTTATATTACTTTTGTCGTCTACAATCGACAAGAATAGCATGAACGAAAGAATGAAAAAAATAAAATTCGTCGTCAATCCTATTTCGGGAACACAAAGTAAAGAATTGATTCTTAACTTGCTGGACGAAAAAATAGACAAGGCGAGATACTCTTGGGAAGTAGTGTATACGGAAAGAGCCGGTCATGCAGTAGAAATAGCTGCCAAAGCTGCCGAAGAGAAAACAGATATAGTAGTGGCTATTGGTGGGGATGGAACGATCAATGAAATAGCTCGTTCGTTGGTGCATACTGATACCGCGCTGGGAATTATTCCCTGCGGATCGGGCAATGGACTGGCGAGGCATCTGCATATACCGATGGAGCCGAAGAGAGCATTGGAAGTGCTGAACGAAGGTTGCATGGATGTGATAGATTATGGTAAGATCAACGGTACAGATTTTTTCTGTACTTGCGGAGTGGGATTCGACGCGTTTGTCAGTCTGAAGTTTGCGCATGCCGGTAAACGGGGGCTATTGACTTATCTGGAGAAAACCCTGCAGGAAAGTCTTAAATATGAGCCGGAAACGTACGAACTGGAAACGGAAAACGGAGTCTCCAAGTATAAAGCCTTCCTGATTGCCTGCGGAAACGCGTCGCAATATGGAAACAATGCTTATATCGCACCACAAGCCACTCTGACAGATGGTTTGCTGGATGTGACCATTCTCGAACCGTTCACCGTATTGGACGTTCCTTCATTGGCCTTTCAATTATTCAATAAAACAATCGATCAGAATAGCCGTATCAAGACTTTCCGCTGCAAGCAGTTGTGCATCCGCCGGACTACTCCGGGCGTCGTGCATTTTGATGGTGACCCCATGGAAACGGATGCCAATGTAAATATTCAACTGATTCAAAGAGGATTGCGCGTGGTAGTGCCACGAGCATCGGAAAAGGACGCAGCCAATGTGCTCCAAAGAGCGCAGGAATATATGAATGGCATCAAATTGATGAATGAAGCCATCGTCGACAATATAACAGATAGAAACAAGAAAATATTGAAAAAGCTGACAAAGAAAGTCTGATAAAATAACGGATTACTGACACCGAATTACAAATTATTGCGTACTTTTGCGCAGTTTTGGTTCGATCAAAATAAAAACGCGAGTGATAATCGTTTAAATAAAAAATATATGTTTAGAACGCACACATGTGGAGAACTTAGAATCTCTGATGTAAACAAGCAAGTCACGCTGTCCGGATGGGTACAGCGCAGCCGTAAGATGGGAGGGATGACTTTCATTGACCTTCGCGACCGTTACGGAATTACCCAATTGGTTTTTAATGAAGAAATTAATGCTGAACTCTGTGAACGTGCTAATAAATTGGGACGTGAGTTCGTCATTCAAGTGACAGGAACGGTTAATGAACGTTTCAGCAAGAATGCAAACATTCCTACCGGAGACATTGAAATCATTGTTTCCGAACTGAACGTACTAAATACTGCCATGACTCCTCCGTTCACTATCGAAGATAACACGGATGGGGGTGATGATATCCGCATGAAATACCGTTATCTGGATTTACGCCGTAACGCTGTACGTTCCAATTTGGAACTGCGTCATAAAATGACAATTGAAGTTCGCAAATATCTGGATAGTCTGGGTTTTATCGAAGTGGAAACGCCCGTTTTGATCGGTTCTACTCCTGAAGGCGCACGCGACTTCGTGGTGCCGTCACGTATGAATCCGGGACAGTTCTACGCACTTCCGCAGTCTCCGCAGACCTTGAAACAGTTGTTGATGGTTTCCGGTTTCGACCGTTATTTCCAGATTGCGAAATGTTTCCGTGACGAGGACTTGCGTGCCGACCGTCAGCCGGAATTTACACAGATCGACTGTGAAATGAGCTTCGTTGAGCAAGAAGATATTATCACTACTTTCGAAGGAATGGCTAAACATTTGTTTAAGACTCTTCGTGGTGTGGAACTGAATGAACCATTCCAACGTATGTCTTGGGCGGACGCCATGAAATATTATGGTAGCGATAAACCGGATTTGCGTTTCGGCATGAAATTCGTGGAACTGATGGACGTCATGAAAGGTCACGGATTCTCTGTATTCGATAATGCGGCTTATGTGGGCGGTATCTGTGCAGAAGGTGCTGCGACTTATACCCGCAAGCAGCTGGATGCATTGACCGAATTTGTAAAGAAACCGCAGATTGGTGCGAAAGGAATGGTTTATGCCCGTGTGGAAGCCGACGGAACGGTGAAATCGAGTGTAGATAAATTCTATACGCAGGAGGTGCTCCAGCAAATGAAAGAAGCATTCGGAGCTAAACCGGGTGATTTGATTCTGATTCTGTCTGGCGACGATGTAATGAAAACACGTAAACAACTTTGTGAGCTTCGTCTGGAAATGGGTGCTCAACTGGGATTGCGTGATAAGAATAAGTTTGTTTGCCTTTGGGTGATTGACTTCCCGATGTTCGAATGGAGCGAGGAGGAAGGACGCCTGATGGCTATGCATCATCCGTTTACTCATCCGAAAGAGGAAGACATTCCGATGTTGGACACTGATCCGGCTGCTGTACGTGCAGATGCATACGATATGGTAATCAACGGTGTGGAAGTTGGCGGCGGATCTATCCGTATCCACGATGCGAAATTGCAGGCGAAGATGTTCGAGATTCTTGGATTCACTCCGGAGAAGGCAGAGGCACAGTTTGGCTTCCTGATGAATGCCTTTAAGTATGGTGCGCCTCCTCACGGTGGTTTGGCATACGGACTCGACCGTTGGGTGTCTTTGTTTGCAGGATTGGATTCTATACGCGACTGTATTGCGTTCCCGAAAAATAATTCCGGACGTGATGTAATGCTGGACGCACCCTCTGCAATCGACCAGAGCCAGCTTGATGAACTGAATTTGATCGTAGATTTGAAAGAGGGCGAGTGAAAGAATCTGTACGCATATTCCGTTTTATAGTCATCGGTACAATGAACGCTTTGATTATGGCGTTGGTTGTATGGTTAATGATGAAAGAAATGTCATTTGACGGCGACTATATGGTGGCTAATATAACAGCGTATCTGATAGCTCAAATCCATAACTTTCTCTGGTGCAAATACTGGATATTCCCCGTAGAAAATAAAAAGAATAGTATCTGGAAACAGATACTACTCTTTTGCTCTGCTTTTGCCGTGGCTTACACCGCACAGTTTTTATTTCTTGTGTTATTGGTAGAAGGATTGGACGTGAATGAATATCTGGCTCAATTCTTAGGATTGTTTATTTATGGAGGGGCTAATTTCCTAGCCAACAAAAAAATAACGTTTCAATGAGATAGTTATTTATGATGATATATTGAAAGGGTACAGAGTTCTAAATTTAGATTTGAACTCTGTGCCCTTCTTTTTTTCTTTATTAGATAAACCTCCTGCGATGAAGGTATGTGGGTAAGTCTTTAATCCAGAAAGCGTTTGGTAAGCCCATCATATTCGTCAATCCGACGATCACGAAGGAAAGGCCACCAACGGCGAATGTTTTCCGAACGTTCCATATCTATTTCCACTACTATGTTTTCCGGGTGATCGTTTCCGGCTTGTGCCAGAAATTCCCCTTGTGGTCCTGCTACAAAACTGTTTCCCCAGAATAAGATACCATTTGTCTGTCCGGAAGGATCAGGCTCGTGCCCTACACGGTTGACGGAGATAACAGGAAGTCCATTGGCAACGGCATGAGCGCGCTGTGAAATAATCCAGGCATTGAGTTGGCGGGCTTTTTCATCGTCCGTGTCGCTGCTTTCCCAGCCAATGGCGGTAGGATAAATTAAAAGTTCCGCACCTTTTAGTGCCATCAGGCGGGCAGCTTCCGGATACCATTGATCCCAGCATACTAATACGCCCAGTTTTCCTAAAGAAGTTTGAATCGGTTCAAAACCAATGTCTCCCGGAGTGAAATAGAACTTTTCGTAGTAAGCCGGATCATCGGGAATATGCATTTTCCGGTATTTTCCTGCAATGCTTCCGTCGCGGTCGAATACGACAGCGGTATTATGATAAAGTCCGGGAGCACGTTTCTCAAAAAGAGAGGTGACAAGGACTACTTTATTAGCTGCTGCCAACTCGGAATAAAAGCCTGTGGAAGGCCCGGGAATCGGTTCGGCAAGATCAAACAGGTTAGTGTTTTCTGTCTGGCAAAAATAAAGTGAATTGTGTAACTCCTGGAGCACAATCAGTTGTGCGCCGTGAGCGGCACAAGCCTCGATATTCTTTGCGAGGTTCATTAGATTGGCTTTAATATCTGCGGTATTGGATTGTTGGATGATTCCGACTTTTATCTTTCTCATGATGAATAATTAGTGGGTTGATTCATTCATTATTTTATAATTCCTTTATAGGCTCCTTTGTAATTCTTTTATGACTCCTTTATAACGCCCAGCGGATATTGCATGGTGACACAGTGTAGGGAACCGTGCTGTTTAATCAGGGCACGGCAGTCTATTCCAATTATTTGATGGTTTGGAAAGGCTTGCTGCAATACTTCTCCTGCTTTTTTGTCATTCTCCTGCTGATTGTATGTCGGGTAAAGAATAACGTCGTTCATAATCAGGAAATTGGCGTAAGTTGCAGGCAGGCGTTCGCCGTCTTCTTCTATCTTGTCTGCCATGGGTAAGGCCAATAGGTGATAGGGTTCTCCTGCTAAGGTGCGGAATGTTTTCAGCTGTTCTTCCATTGCGAGCAGTGCTTCGTAATGTTCGTCTTCTTTGTTTTCGCATTTCACGTAAGCGATGGTGTCGGTAGAACAGAAGCGTGCCAAAGTGTCGATATGGCTGTCGGTATCATCACCGGCCAGATAACCGTGATCTAACCAAAGCACCTTTTGCAGGTGGAAGGTTGATTTTAGGTATTCTTCTATCTCTACCTGATTCAGTCGTCCGTTCCGTTGGGGAGAGAGCAGACATTCGGAAGTGGTAAGCAATGTACCCATTCCGTCGCTTTCGATAGAACCTCCTTCGAGTACGAAGTCGAGGTGGTCTATATACTGGCCTTTCAAGGCTCCGGCTTCTACGGCATGTTTGGTAATTTGATTATCCAGTTCGGAAGCAAATTTCAGTCCCCAGCCGTTGAAGGTGAAGTCGAGCAGGGAAGGGGTGCCGGTATCTATCATTGTAATGGCTCCGTGGTCGCGGGCCCATGTGTCATTAGTGGCACATTCTAGAAAGCGGACGTTATCCATATTGACAGTGGCAGCTATCTGCTTTTTCACTTCTTCCGGTTCGGGAGTGACGATCAATAATAATTCACGCTTCGCTATTTCTCTGGCAATATTGATAAAACACTCTTGCACTTCCGCCAGCATGTAGGCCCAATCTGTACCGGCATGTGGCCATGTTAACTGTATACCGCTCTGCATGTGCCATTCGGCAGGCAAATGAGGTGCTCTCATTTCTACCTGTACGGTCATGTTTTTGCCGAAGTTCAACTGCAAATCTTTCTCCGAGCCGCTTGGGCTGGGGAGTCCAACCATGATTCCCATTAGACTATATATATTTAGTTTTTTATAAAATCAGTTTATTGTCTGCGTCAGTCGTCAGTGTGCCTGTTACGCATCA
>OGNG01000878.1_pt1 | contig 15749 bp, 17 predicted proteins | sample 1573431 | NCBI WGS metagenome assembly OGNG01 (sample SAMEA2581927, study PRJEB24529) | metagenome | biome: Human gut stool | place: China | collected 2011
CCCGTCTGACTAGTCCCAAGCAGATATTGGTTTTCATCCAGTTTAAGAAGAATAATGTACTGATCATTTCCTACTTTTAGTTGTTCCAGTATCCGCATCTTTCCCCCCTTATTTCCATAAGGGGCGTTTTTCCCCAGGTACCGGCTTGCCTGCCATGCCAAAAACAAAATGACTACAAAAGCAAGCAGCATACCTGTTGTAGAAACAATATCTGTTATCATATTAAAGGCTCTCCGGATTGATATCCCTGGTTACAATATCGGTAATACGGATACCAAAATTATCCTCTACTACTACAATATCTCCCCTGGCAACACACTGTCCATTTACATACAGGTCTGCCTGTTCTCCTGCCATTTTGTCCAGGACTACAAGAGATCCCTGGGTAAATTCCAGAATATCCTTTACCAATTTCTTAGTGCGTCCTATTTCCACTGATATCTCCAACGGCACCTTCATGAGCATTTCCTGGTTGGCGCTTTCTTCTCCATTTTCACTTCCAGAAGATTCAAGACCAGGTGCATTGGCCGGCCGGATCAGGGCAGGTTCCCTGGATTCCTTTTTCTCTTCCTGTTCCCTTTTTTCCATATCCTGCATCAGCTGCATCATCTGCACCTGTGACTGCTGCATCTGATTCAAAAGCTGTAAAATAGCCGGATTCATATCTGCAGAAATACCAGCTGGAATCTGGGAATATACCGGCTGCGATGTAGGTGCTGGCTGCGGTGTAGATGCTGGCTGTGGGACCGGTGCTGGCTGCGGGACCGGTGCTGGCCGCGGTTTTTCTTTCTCTGCTGCCTCTTCTATCACCTTCTCTGCAGCTTCTTCTGCTGCCTTTGATCCTGACTCCTTATTTTCTGCCGGGATCTCTGCGGCTTCTTCCAGGGATATCTCAAATGGTTCCAGTAACCTTTTTGCAAGCTTTTCCGGCATGATATTTAAAAACTCACTTTTCAGTTTTCCTTCGATCTCAAGGATAAAGGAAATGACTACCATAGGAGTTGCTTCCGGGAAATACTTGTTTTTAAAGCTTTCTGCGTCTGTGATCTCAAAAGAAACCGGTGTGGATATATTAACTGTAAATTTCAGAAACTCTGAAAGTGCCGTCGCTGATGCACCCATCATCTGGTTCATTACCTCACAAATAGCACTTCTGTTGATCTCATCCAGTTCAAATTTATCATCTGGTATCTCTTCTCCCAGAAGGGTTCCTACTATGATGCGCACGTCATTTCTGCTGAACATCATAATATTGCTTCCTTCCAGTCCTTCTACATAAGCGATCTCTACTCCTACTGCCGGTTCCAGCTTTTTAAATTCAAACTGATCCCTTGTAAGGATCTTTACCTTTGGAGTCGTAATGTGAACGGTAGATCCTAAAAGGGTAGACATTGCTGTCGCTGATGCTCCGAGGCTGATATTCATCATCTCCCCAAGAGCATCTATTTCCATCTCATTAAAGCTGAGTGCACCCATTCTCATTTTCCTCCTGTTTTCTACTTACCAATTTCCAGTGCTTTCTGAGCCATCAGCTTAATTGCGTTTAATGCTGTTACATTTGCTTCATAAGACCGGGTAGCTGACATACTGTCTACCGTTTCCTTCAGAACATCCACATTTGGCATAGTCACATAGCCGTCTGCATCCGCATCCGGATGATCCGGATTGTAAACTTTCTTAGCTTCTCTGTCATCTTCCACAATGCCAGAAACTCTTACTCCTGCATGACGGCTGGTTATTCCTTTTCCCCGTGCTGCATTTTCCATTGCCTGGGCAAAAGACGTATCTGAATAGCTTTCAAGAAGTACATTTTTCCTTCGGTATGGACCACCTGACTCTGTCCGCGTTGTGTCCATATTTGCTATGTTTTCTGCCGCAATATCCATCCTGACACGCTGCGCGCTCATTCCAGAAGCACTTATATCAAATGAACCTAAAAATGCCATAACAGTTCCCTCCTTATGGATCAATTTCCAAGAATGTCATTTACAGTTTTTACAATTCTCTGTGCATCAAAAGGCTTCACCACAAAATCACGGGCACCTGATTTGATCGCATCTACAACCATGCTTTCCTGTCCCATTGCTGTACACATAACAACTTTGGCATTTGGATCATCTTCACGAATTTTTTTCAAAGCCTGAAGCCCGTCCATATTTGGCATGGTGATATCCATAATTACCATGTCCGGTTTTTCTTCACTGTATTTTTTTACTGCTTCTGCCCCATCCTGTGCCTCGATAAAATCGTTATATCCACTTGCACTAAGAGCTTTCTTGATCATCATCCTCATAAAAGCAGCATCATCTACCAGCATTATCTTAGCCATTTTTTCTTCCTCTTCTTCCTTCATTCTTATATATGCTCCTATATTTTAGGAGTGTATTTATTCTTGTTCTTTAACAGGTCCAGCTATGTTATCAGGATTTTCTTCCTTCTCTGGTGTTAAATCCGTTTTCTTTTCTTCTGTTATTTCTGGTGAAATACACTTTTCAATCTTGACCGCCACATTTTTCTTGTAGCATCCCATTTCTCCTGTAAACCATGGCTGACGTCCTACAAAAAGTCTGACCGGACTGTCTTTTGGCTTTCCAAGATCGATCACATCACCAACCTGTATCTGGTAAAGTCCTTTCAGATCCAGCTGTACTGTACCAAGCTGTCCTGTAATAGGGAGTTTCGAGTAGCGTATGTTATCCATGATCTTATCTTTATTATCCTGATAAGAAAATCCTCTTGCCAGGTGTTTACGGTTATCAATACTGTGAAAGATGACCGTAAGAAGATTACCTGGAATACAGATCTTTAATTTTTCCTGTGCCTGTCCAGATATATCTACATTTAAAATGATAATAGCTACTGTTTCATCCAATCCTACATCCTGAACCATTGTGGGATTTTCTTCTACATGTTCTACAGAAAAATCAATACTTACATAATTTGAAAATCCATCCTTCAAAGCACCTGTCATGTATTCTACGATCCGTTTATACAAAGCCCGTTCCACATCAGAATACCGGTAATCGTCCTCTACAGCTACAACGTCTTCTCCTCCCAGCATATGGTTGATCAGCGTGATCGCCATACCTGGAGTTACAAACAGCATAAGTGGAACACTCATTTTTTCCTCTCCCGCTATTGATGCATCTATCATTGTCATGCAGTCATTTTCATGAAGAGCACTTACATATTCGTAATATCGTCTTTCCTGTACATCCAGCACCGTTATATCCGTCATCACACGGAATATACCGTTGATCTGGGAAGTAAGAATGCGCGCATAATTTTCAAATACGCTCCTGAGGATCTTCATTTTTTCTTTTGTAAATTTCCTCGGGCTGAAAAAATCGTATTTTATGTAGTTTTTTTCTTCCGGCGGCTGAGGCTTTACGGATTCTGTTTTTGTTTCCTGCGCTGGTGCATCTGCACTCATAGATTTTAAAAGTGCATCTATCTGGCTTTGTGATAAAACATCTGCCATTCTTCCTAACCTCTCTTATTCACTGGTATTTTGTGTTCCCGCCGAATTTCCTGTATCTGACGTTATTTCTTCATCTGCTGCACTGATATCTGCCGGTACAGTTTCACCATCCTGGGAAGAGCCTTGTGACTGTCCTACTGTTACCACTGTAGTGTTACTATATTCACCGCTCTTAAAATCTTTATAATATTCATCCAGATCTCTTTCTTTTGCCTGATTATCTAAAAGCAAAAACTCGATCCTGCGGTTTTTTATCCTTCCCTCTTCTGTGGAATTATCTGCTATAGGGCGATACTCACCATAGCTTATATCCACCAGCTTTTCAGGTTTTATTACATTCTGCTTCTGAAGATAAATACATACTTCTGCAGATCTCATCGCCGAAAGGATACGGTCTTTTCGTACAGTCTGTGGATTGTTCTCTGAATTATCTGTTACTTTCGCAGTGTGGGACATGATATTAACCTGTTCAATCCCACCTGCTGCAGGAGCTATGGCTTTTGCAAATGTATGGAGGACTAACTGTCCTTCCCGTGTAAGCACGGAGCTGTTTGCACCGAAAAACACATTATTTGCAAAAGAAACATACGTATAATCATCTCCCCTGATGACCGTAGCATCCTTTACACCCGCCTGATTCAGGCTTTCAGCGATCGTAAGATACAGCTCATTTACATCTTCTGCCTGAAGAGCTTCCTGGGCAATCTCCTGGCCGATCTCCTGGCCTTTGCTATCCACATCTGGTGTATCTGACATCTGGGAATTAATGGTAATATTCTCTGATCCCTGGTTCTGTATGCTTGGAATGCTTTTCACAAAAACACTCCATTTTTGTGCGTCCAGGTTAGACATGGAATACAGCATGATAAAAAAGGTAAGCAGCAATGTTACCATGTCTCCATAAGTATCCATCCAGCTGCCACCACTGTCTGTGGGACGATTTTTCTTACTCATTTATCTTCCTGTTCCTTCCCCTGAGAATCTCCAGTTTCTGCTTTTTCAAGGATCTTCTGCTGCTGTGACTGTTTGATCGATGCCAGAAGATGTTCCCTCAGGTATTTTGGATTTTCTCCTGCCTGTATGGCAATGATCCCTTCAATGATAGTAGAACAATACAGTTCTTCCTCATCCTGACGGATCCTCAGTTTCTTTGCGATCGGATTAAAAATAACATTTGCAAGAATACATCCATAAAAGGTTGTGATCAATGCTACTGACATGTCGCTTCCGATACTTGAAGAACCACCTGCATCCATATTCATTCCTTTCAGCATGTTGATCAGACCAATCAGGGTACCTATCATACCAAAAGACGGTGCATAAGATGCCGCTTTTTCATAAAGTCCTGCTGCCTGGTCATGGCGGACCATCATATTATCCAGTTCTCTTTCCAGAACCAGCCTTACCTTGTCCGGATCGTTTGCATCTACGATCATCAGGACACTCTGCTTAAAGAAAGGATCCTTGATCTCCGCCGCCTTATCCTCCAGCGCCAGAAGACCGCTCTGCCTTGCTATCGTTCCCAGATCTACAAGCTGTTCTACCAGCTTCGGAATATCATAGCGTTTTCCTCTCACAAGTACTGCAAAGTGCTTTGGAATATCTTTTAAGATCCCTAATGGATAACTGGACAAAGTTGCTGACAGCGCACCACCAATAACAATGACCATACTGGGAACATTAATAAAATTGCCAATCTTGTCAAAACCGATTCCGTTTACAATTAAAGCAAAACCCAGGATTATACCTAGTAATGTTGTAGGATCCACCTGCTTTTCCTCCTAAATCTGCTCCTCTTTTTTTATGCTGACACACCTTTGAAAGAACCCGGTCACCTGATCTTTGATACTTTCTACACTGTCTTTTACCAGATAGTAATCTCCATTCATCATACGGATCTTTGTTTCCGGGATCTGTTCGATCAATTCAACCTGAAGCCAGTTCAGATACAAAATTTCTCCGTTAAGTCGTTCTACACAGATCATATTACTTACCGCTTCATGTTGATCAGGTCAGACAGGATCTCATCACTGACTGTGATGATCTTTGAATTGGCCTGAAAGCCTCTCTGTGTTGTGATCATATCAGAAAATTCCTTTGCAAGATCCACATTGGAAGCCTCCAGATATCCGGTCATTAAAGAAGAGGTGCTTCCTCCTGGGATCGTAGCGGAAGCATTACCACTGTTATCGCTTTCTGCTGCCCCATAGTAAAAAGAACCCTTTTTGCTTAAGCCCTCCGGATTCTGGAAGGTGGCAATAGCAACCTTACCGATGCTGACGGTTTTTCCATCCTTATCCTTGTCCGTTGACTTTACTGTACCTGAAATCTCTCCCAGACTGTTGATCTTTACATTTGTCAGCTGCAGCGGATCACCACCAAAGTTATTGCCTGTTACCTCACTAGGAACCTTGATAGCTACAAGTTCTCCGTCAAATTTTGTTGGAGCTTCTACCGCATCCGGACGGAAACCATAAACAAAATTTCCGTTGGCATCTGTAAGATATCCATTTCCGTCAATCTTGAACTGACCCACTCTGGTATAATCAAAATCCGTTTTCTTCATATCCGCTACTGCAACATTTCCTGTGCTCTTTGGAAATGTAATAAAGAAGCCTTCTCCGTTTACGCTTGCATTAAGGCCACCTACATAAGTTGGTGTAGAGGCACTCATATCTGTACTGATGGAACCCATCATGGAACCATATCCATACTGGGCTGCATTTACACCACCGGCATTCTCGCTTCCCTTTGTGGAGGTGGTGGAAGTCTGGTACATCGCCTCTTTAAAGCTGTAGCTCTGGGACTTAAAACCAAATGTATTTACGTTTGCAATATTGTTGCCGATGACGTCCAGTTTGTTCTGATGCGCCCGAAGACCTGATACTGCTGAATCCATTGCTCTTAACATATTCTTTTGCTCCTTTTTACATTTCTTCTGTTTCTGTATCTTCAGATCCTGTGTCTTTCAGATCTGCATTTGCTAACTGTTCTGTGATCTTATCTGTTTTTTCAGATCCTCTGTCAGGATCTTTTTCACCTGCTTTTTCTGGAAGCTTTCCTACTCCCAGGACACTGGACATCTTATAGCTGGTATCATCACCTTCCAGACGTACTACTGGATCTCCCTTGGTAAAATCAACAGAAACTACCTTTCCGTATTTCACGCCATTTGCTGTCCCGGTATCAGGATCTGTAACTGCCACAGTTACCTCCTGACCGATCAGGCTGCCTGCATACGTCTGTGTTGTAACAGCAGCTGATGTATTTAATGACTCTGTCATGGCAGTAAGTGACTGGACCATTGCCATATTTGTCATCTGGGACATCATTTCGCTGTTATCCATAGGGCTTGTCATATCCTGATTGGAAAGCTGTGCTGCTAACAGCTTGATAAAGCTGTTTACATCCATCGTGTTCTTGCTGTTGGATCCGGCACTGTAAACACCTGCCTGATACGGGTTTGCAGTGCTGCTGACTGTTATTTGATCTGCCATATCACTTTAATCCTCCTTCTAGGCCAGTCCCAGCCTTAGCTGTTGGGCAAAGCTGTCATCCTGCTTCTGGCGCTGCTCTTTTTGATCCTGCCTGCCGTTTCTGCCATGACCGGTATCCTGATCCATGTTTTGCCTGTTTTCAGTCTGTTCCGGTGTGTAAATAACAGTAGGAGTTCCTGTTTTTTCTTCCAGGATCTGCGCCAGATGCCCTGCTTCTTTGCTTAATATCTCCAGTGTTTTTGCACTGGTTGAAAAAATAGTGACTTCTGTTTTTCCTTTTTCATACTCCAGCCGGATAGTAAGCTTTCCAAGCCTTTCCGGCTCAAGGGAAAGCTCCAGCTTTCCTTTTTTTTCACTGATCTTTGTATCCAGGTAGTTTCCCAGATCCTCTGTCAATGTATCCTGGGCTGTTGCCAGCCGGTCTGCCGGTCCTGCATCAACAGCGGCTGGTTTTGCTGCTGTTCCAGCTGAACTTTCAACAGTTCCTGTATAACTGGACGATGCCAGGGCTGTCATTTCCTTTCCGGAAATATGTTCCTTCTGGTCTGGTATTTCTTCTTCCCGGTTCATTTTGGCAGTTCGCTTTGACTGCCCGGCTTCTTCTGCCTCTCCTGATTTTTCTTTCTCTCCGATCTGGTCCGATCTGTTCTGGAGCTTTAAGTCATCTGCATGAGCAACTGTTTCTGTGTGGGGGGCTTCGTTCTTCTGTATGGTACTGACAGCTGCCGACTGATCCTCCATTCCTGCTTCCGCTGTTATCTGTACAGCCAGATCTTGTATTTCATTGTTGTAAACAGCAGGCATTTTATTATTTTCTGTTGTTATCTGTACAAAGCTCCTGTAGCAAGTTTCAGAAGCATAGGCAGCTGCCAGTTCCTGCTCCTGCTCTTTTTCTCCATCCTGGCTGTTCTTTTCATCCTGTATGTCCGTTACTTTTATTTCTGCTTTTATTTCAGCTGTTTTTTTATTCTTTCCGGACTGACTGCCACTAACCTGTTTTCCATTTTCCCCACTTTTGGTTTCTTCTGGCTGTGTTTCTTTATTTTTAGTTTCCCCTGTTTCTGCTCTTTTTGTTTCGTCATCCTGGGCTGCTTTTTTCTTGTATTTTGTCAGCATCGATGCAAAATCTGACCCATTCTCCACTTTTTCTTCTGGGTTCGTACCTGACTTTACAGAATATCCTGTTTTTATCTGACCAGTATTTTCAATCCTGTTCAACCTAGATTACCTCCCTGTTTTGAGAATATCTGGCTGTTCTTGAAGCAAATTCTTCTATAAACAGCTCCTGTGCCTTTTTTGCTGCTTTTTCATACTCACTCTGCCGCCTGTCCTTTAACTTTTCATAACGGGACGTATCTATCTTTGCAGCGATCACCTGTACTTTTTTCTTTTCTTCTTGCTGCTGTAAAAGCTTTAACTGTTCCTGTTTTTTCCGGATCTGATCTTCCATTTCACTGATATACATACCATAAAGACAAATATCTTTTATCTGTACATCCTGTTTTTTCAAATCATCCATCTTATTCTGGGCAGATACCAGCTTGTTCTCCAGTTCCTGTATCTCTGCTTCTTTTTTCCGGATCTGTGCCAGAAGTATACCATGTTCTGCATTAATGCTGTCCAGAATCTGTTCCTTATAATGAAGTACATTTTCAAGACTGTATTTAAATCTCTTCATCTTAAGTATCATCTCCTATAACTGCTAACCCACGATTTTTTCCATTCTCCTTATGCTTTCCTCATAAGGGATATTTTCATTTGTTTCCTGTTCCAGAAATTTATTCATATCCCCTATACGGTCAACTGCTTCATCCAGAGCACTGTTTGCACCTTTTTTGTAAGCACCAATGGAGATCAGGTCTGCATTTTTCTGATAAAGACTTAACATGTTCCTGAACCTTGAAGCTGCTTTCCTGTGTTCTTCCCCGGCTATATCATTCATAAGACGTGAAATACTTGCACTGATATCAATAGCCGGAAAATGGTTTGCATTAGCCAGCTGCCTGCTTAAAACAATATGACCATCCAAAATACCTCTGACTGTATCAGCCACCGGCTCATTGGTATCGTCTCCCTCCACCAGTACCGTATAAATCCCGGTAATGGAACCTTTTGCAAAATTCCCGCTTCTTTCCAGAAGCCTTGGAAATTCTGCATAAATAGAAGGTGTATAACCTCTGGCTATAGGCGGTTCTCCAATAGCAAGACCGATCTCCCTCTGTGCCATGGCATATCTGGTAAGAGAATCCATCATCAGCAGCACATCTGCTCCCTGATCCCTGAAATATTCAGCGATCGTTGTTGCAACCAAGGGACATTTCATACGCAGCATTGCCGGCTGGTCTGATGTGGCTACAATAAGGACAGAACGTTTCATGCCCTCTTCTCCCAGGTCCTTTTTAACAAATTCCAGAACCTCCCTGCCTCGCTCTCCTACCAGAGCGATCACATTGATATCTGTTTTTACATTCCGGGCGATCATTCCCATCAATGTACTTTTTCCAACACCGGAGCCTGCAAAAATCCCCATTCTCTGACCTTTTCCAATGGTATTTAAACCATCAATGGCCTTAATCCCAAATTCCAGATGTTCCCTGATAGGAGGACGGTTAAGAGGGTTGATATAGGCACTGTCTACTGTATAAAGCTTCCCTGGGGGAAACTCTCCTTTTTCGTCAATGGGATGCCCCAGCGCGTTGATGATACGGCCTTTCAGGAAGTCACCCACCGGTATCTGCAAACGGCATCCGGTATTGCGGACAAAACTTCCCGCTGTGATCCCGCTGATATTTTCATAGGTCATCAGCTGTATTTTGCCATTTTTGAATCCTACCACTTCCGCAGGAACCTGACAGTTCTCAGCTTCATTGTAGATCATAACAATATCACCAATACCGGATCTGCCTCCGGAAGCTTCCATTGACATTCCCACTACATTTTCAATTTTTCCAATGCGGTCTGCTGTTTCTGCCCGCTGTATTAACTTCAGGAGATTTTCATACATGGTTTTCACCTCTGTGTACTTTATGTATCCATAAAATCTTTATGTATTGGCGTTGTCTACAAGTCTGTGTATATTTTCAAGCTGGGTATCTACACTCATATCTATGATCCCGTCCGGCATTTCGATGATACAGCTTCCGCATTTTCCGTCCTCCATTACTATAAATTTGACGTTGTCAGAGAGCCGTGACAGTTTCTCTGCCAGATGTCCATCTGCCTGAACCATGGTCTCATAGTCTTCTTTTTCCATATAGATCTTGACCCAGTCCGTTTTCTGCAGTTTTTCTGTTTCAGCTTCTATCATCCTGCTTATAACAGAACCGCTGGATCTCAGGCTGATATGGACCACTTTTTCAGCCACTGCCACAGCAATATCTTTTAATTCTTCCAGATATTCCCTGAGGCATTTTTCTTTTTCTTTGCTGATCTCTGTTAAGGCTTTTTCCAAGCTTTCTTTGAAAAACCGCTGATTTTCACGATGTTTCGCCTCATTTTCCTTTTCTGCCCTAATCAGTCCCTCTTCATAGCCTTTTTGTCTGCCTTCTTCAAAGCCGTTCATCTGGGCTTCCTTAAAGATCTGTTCTGCCTTTTCGTTTGCTTCCTGTTCAATGGCTGCCGCTTCTTTTCGGGCTTCTTCTAATATTTTTTCTTTTTCCCTGAGCACCAGCTCTATTTGTTCCTGACTGCATTCCTGACCATTGTATGTATCATTGCCTGCGTTTAAAGAAGCTTCCGTTTCTCTTTTATTCTGCCTTTCTGTTTCTAGTTCCTGTGCATCCGGTGCTGTAAATACCTGTAAGGGAAGCTCCCGGACTCTGGCTTTATTTTCAAAGCCTGTATCCTGATCAGACAACAATGTTATCGTCATCTCCTCCCTTATTGATTATTACTTCTCCTGCATCTTCCAGTTTACGGATCAGATTAACAATACGCTGCTGTGCCTCTTCCACTTCCTTAAGCCTTACATTGGTAGTGATCTCCAGGTCTCCCTTGACTGTTTCTGCCATACGCTTGGACATATTTGCAAAGAATACGTTCTTCATATCCTCTGATGCAGTCTTTAATGCATATACAATATCCTTGGAATCGCAATCCCTGATAAAACGCTGTACAGACCTTGGATCCATATCGATGATATTCTCGAACATGAACATCTTGTCCCTGATGCTTTTTGACAGTTCCGGATTATCTTTATCCATTTCATCAAAGATCTGTTTCTCGTTTCCTCGGTCAACATGGTTCATCACATCTGCCACATAATCAATACCGCCCAGGTTCATATTATCCTCACTGGTAATGATCGTAGCGAATTTCCGCTTCATTTCCTCTTCCACAATAGCTATTGCCTCAGGAGATACACGGCTCATATTTGCCATGCCTTCCAGTACCGGTATCCTTTTTTCATTTGGAAGCTGTTCCAGTATCTGTGCTGCCTGCTGAGGATCTATATACGACATGATCAAAGCGATCACCTGAGGCCGCTCATGCTGGAGCAGGGCAAGAAGGGATTTGGGATCTCCCTTTGTAAAAAAGTTAAATGGCTTGGACTGGAGAGTCTTGGATACTTTTTCCAGGAGATTTCTGGCTGTGGTTTCTCCAAATGCTTTTTCCAGTACGCTTCTGGCATAATCCAGACCTCCATCTGTCATCATCTTGTGGGTAAGGCACATTTTATAAAACTCATCTAATGCATTCTCCACCTGGGCATTATTTGTTTTTCCAAGCTTTGCTACCTCATAAGTCAGGTCTTCGATTTCCTGTTCACTGAGATATTTATAAATCTGGGAAGCGCGGTCTGCTCCCAAAGACACAACTACCACTGCTGCTTTCGCCCGCGCATCCATTTTATTCAGTTCGGATCCCCCGGTAATATCTGTTATCTTACTTTCCTCTATTTCTGCCATCGTTTCCTCCACCAGTAAGCAGCCAATTCTGGATCAGTTTTGCTGCGATCTGCGGATTTTCATCCACAAAGGAACCGATCTCCTGTTTTAATTTCAGACTGTGCTGCATTTTCAGATTTAAAATTTCTTCATTTTTCTTAAGTTCATCGTCCTGTCCCTGAAGCGCCGACTGTTCCTCTTCAGTTAACAAGGATATATTCCCATCATTTTTAGTTTTATTGTCGGCGGCAATGGCATTTTTATGCATATGAAATTAGTAGTCATCTTACTGCCAATCTCATCATCGTCATATGAATAAATCAGACACACATCATCTTTGGCATCCTTTTCCATATGTGATATAAGTGCCTGTCTTTCTTCTTCTGACGCTTTCAAATGCTGCCTGCTGAGTATCAGCAAAGCAATCAGCAATACCAGAAGCACCCCACCTGCCCCTATGGCGATCAAAAGAGGCAATGGAAGCTTTGCTTTCTGTGCCGGTGCTGTTACCGGCGCTGTGTCTGTGTTTTTACTGGCTGCTGAAAGAGCTCTTATAACCGTGATCTTTGAAGAAGCGTCTTCCTGGGTAATACCTGCTGAATTAGCTACAAGACTGACCAGATCTGCGTCTGCAATAGATGTATCATCTGTATCAATGGTAACGCCTACTGTTGTGTTTTCCAGAACACCCGGATCGATCTGGCGCTGCTCTTTTGTGGAATTATACAGCCACTCTCTTACTGCGCTGTTGTTGGAATATGTATCTGAACCTGCCTGTGTACCTGTCTGGTTCGTATAACGGGGCGTATCTGCATTGGCATCTGCACCTGCAGTACCTCCATTTCCTGAAGATGCACTTCCTGTATTTTCCCCTGCTGTTTCTTCTTTTTCCAGCAGTCCTGTCTTATCATTCTGGTCGATTTTATCCGGTGTGTTATACTGTACTGTTTCCTGGATCAGTTTTTGCATATTCAGGGTGCCTTTTACAGAAACTGCAACTTTTCCCTGTCCATACATTAATTCCAGGACCCGGCGCACATTTCCTGCTATATTTTTTTCTACCTGACTGGTAAGCTCTGCTACATCTTTACCTGTTCCCGTAGTACTATCTGCTTCATCTTCACCGCCAACCTCCGTCATGGTGGCAGCATCAAATACAGAAACATTGGTAAAATTCATTCCCTTTACAGCTCTTGCGATCAGGTTCTTGATAGCAGCCGCCTTCGTATCTGTCAGTTCCTGTCCAGGATCCATTGTCACCACAACAGAAGCTGATGCATCTGTCTGCTGTGCATCATCCAGTGCATATTTCTGGGTTCCGCCTTCTGCTATGGTCACTTTTGCATCACGTACCCCTTCAAATAATCCAATCTGGGCACCAAGACGATCCTGAAGTTCATACAATGTATATTTTTCCTTATCCTTTTCAGTGCTCATGATTCCCGCATTATTACGGTACATATCATAAGTAAAGCCGCTTTTAGGATATCCTTTGCTTAGCAATTCAGCCCTAGTCTTATCTACTGTATCTGACGTTACCTGGACAGAGCCGTTTTTGTCATTGTATCTGTAATCAACACCTTCATCCTGAAGAAGACTTACAACTGCCTGGGCATCTTCCGAGCTCATTCCTGTAAACAAGGTACTGTATCCTTTTTTCGTGCCCATATTCAGGACCAGAAGTCCAGCTGCCGCCAGGATAATCGTCCCGGCTGCAATGACTGCGATCATTTTCTTTGTTTTCCCTGGCATCTTCTGCCATGCTTCTTTTAAATTCTGCACTGTTCCATTCATCCTTTGCATTTCCATATATAGCAAATATTAAACATTAGCTGCTCATTTCCATGACCAGCAGCATTACACACTCATCTTCAGAATTTCGTTATATGCTTCTATTGCTTTATTTCTAAGAGAGATCATAACTTCCAGGCTCAGTTCTGCTTTTGCCTGGGCGATTGGAAGACTGTGGGCATCTTCTAACTGCCCCGTTGCCAGAAGATACTGTTTCTGTTCTACATCCTTCTGTGTGTCGTAAACATTTTGTATTGTATCTTCAAGCACTGACTGGAACACAGATTTTGTGCCATTTTCTGTTCCGGTTATCTTTCCATCATTCTTTCCAACAGCATCCCATTCTTTCATGGGGGTAATAAACCCATTCACCTGTTCAATCATTTTATATTTTCTCCTTAACTGTATAATTTGTATGATTTAAAAGTTTTTAGCTGCGCTGCGCAGACGTGAAAGGTCGCTACTTACAGAACTGATCATAAACTGGTATTCATAAGCTGTTCTTGCCAATTCAACCTGTTCCTGATCCATATCCACATTATTCTCATCCAGCCTGGTTGATTCATTTAAGGTGGTATGGACAGACGGTCTCATATTTTCAATCCCTCTTGCCACATTTTTCATAGAAGTCTTCTTCACAGTAAGAGCAGACCGGATCTTCTGTGCCAGTTCATTCTCAAAGGTCATATATTGTGACTTAAAACCTGGCGTATCAACATTTGCAATGTTGTTCATAGTCAGGTTCTGTCTCATCCATAAGCTGTCCAGGGTTTTTTCTCCAAGTAATAATCCATTTCCATACAAGTCCATCATAAATGTTCATCCTCCTGTGTGGCTGATATAATTTTCTTCAAAAAATACATGCCGTTAATATCCCCTGATGGAAAGGGTTATAATTTCTGTACTTTTGACTATTATCGACCATTCTATATAATATATAATTTTTTTCAAGTCTTATGCTTTTAGCTGCCGCCTTACTTGTATTGGTAATTTGTTACAAAGTTTTTATAGCAATTTGCATTGTTTTTTATTATTATATCTATTTATTTTTTTATTTTTCCTATACAATTGCGATTTTGCATACCCCCCCCCCGTTATTTTGCGCATTTTAGACGTTATATTTTTGTCAATAAATATATTTTATTAAGTTTTTTTTAATTTTGCTATTTTAACTAAACACTGCAAAAATTCCACCATCCTCTCTAGGGAGAGCACTGAAAAACCTACCGCTCTAAATTTCAAATTTTAATGATCGAGTAGGAGGTGGTGACTAACCGCCGTCCTCTCACAGCACCGTACGTACCGTTCGGTACACGGCGGTTTCAATAGTTGACGTGCAGAGACTGATACGCTGTGGCTATATCATAGTAGCCCCAGTTTATCAGTCTTTCTTTCGTTAATGCTCTTTTGACCACACCTGTATTAGACATCCTCCAATAGGATTTTCTACTGTATGCTCCTTCACAGGCAACCCACTCCGGCATTCCCAGACCCATTAGTTTTCTTTTCCGGGTCTTCGGCAGTTTCCACTGCTTCCAGATACACATCCTTATTCGGCGGTACAGCCATCCGTTCAGGCTTTCGATGTTGTTCTTCATGTCCGCTATTCTGTAATAATTTAACCACCCTCTCATGTATACTTTTATCTTTTCCATGGTTCGGATGATACTTCCACATCTGCTCCGGGAAGTAAGCTGACTCAGTTTATCCTTGGTTTTCTTCCCTGACTTTCCATGGACACGGATGTAAACTCCTTTTCCGTTCTTCCCAAAACAAAAACCAAGGAACTTAAAATTTCGGATTGCAAACACGCTGACTATCCGGCTCTTTTTCCGATTTACTTTCAGCTTTAATGTTTCTTCCAGATATTTTGTACTGCTCTCCAGCAGACGTTCCGCCGCCCGTTCACTTTTCGCCAGCAGTACGATATCGTCTGCATAGCGGATACATGGTACGCCTCGTCTGTGAAACTCCCAGTCAAACTCATTCAGATACACATTTGCTAAGAGTGGGGATAGATTCCCTCCCTGCGGGGAGCCCTCCTCTCCTGGAACAGAATTTTGAAAACAAAAAAGCAAGGATGCTTTCACATTA
>OGNG01000895.1_pt1 | contig 15545 bp, 18 predicted proteins | sample 1573431 | NCBI WGS metagenome assembly OGNG01 (sample SAMEA2581927, study PRJEB24529) | metagenome | biome: Human gut stool | place: China | collected 2011
GCCATACTTCCCGGTTACTCATAAAATCCTGTGAAAAACGAAGACGGCTCCCAGCCTGCATCCAGACTTTTGAACTGTCGGGAAGTACATACAACCGGCTATTTGAAGAAACAACTTCAGTATACTCAATTATACGCTGTGAAGCTGTATGCCCTTTATCAAAAAAGAAAATACCACCTCCGATAATCAATAAAGCCGTAATACATGCAGCTAGTGCAACCCTCCAATATCTGAGTTGAAGTTTCTGACTACGCTCAACAGGGGCCTGGCATCTGGAGTCAATCTTATCCCAGATCCTTCTTTCAATAGCACCATTTTCCACTATATTTTTTGCCGCATCGAATTGTTTTTTCATTTTCGTCTCCACAACATTCCAATGTGCCAGCTCTTCCATTTCTTCCGAAGAAGACTCACCTGCAATCAATTTGCGGACAAGCCTATCATATTTATTAGAAATCTTCATATTCTTTATATTTCTTTCCAAAAACCCAAGCTATATTTATAAATCTATCCATAAATACACTATTTATAAAATTTCCCCCTATATGTTTTCGGCTTTTTTTCTGTTTTATAAATTGAGTATGCTATATTTGTAATTCAAACGTAACGCTTAATGAACGAAAAAGAAGCAATTATTAAACTAAAGACCTGCAATGATAAAGCCGCCTTTGCATTCCTCTATCGCTCTTATTGAGCTAAGGTTTACAATTTTACGCGACTTTACATCACCTCTGCGGTCGATGTGGAAGAAATCGTTCAAGAAGTTTTTATTAAAATTTGGGAGAATCGGGAAGCTTTGGATGAAGAACAAAATTTTGCCGGATACTTATTTATCACGATGCGCAACCTTGTTTTCAACCGTTCCCGTAAGAATCTGAATGAACCCTTCTACCAACTATCAGTGATAGAAGCTGTCGAAGAATCATACGATATAGAAGAAGAATTGGACGCAGCCAATCTGCGCACACATATCTCAGCACTGATCTCAATGCTGCCTCCCCGGCAGCAGGAAGTGTTTCGTTTAAGCAGGGATGAGGAACTTTCTTATCGCGAAATTGCAGAAAGACTACAAATATCAGAAAGAACAGTGGAACACCACATCTCCGATGCCCTAAAGTTTCTACGAAAAAACATCAAACTCTATTTACTGTTCCTTTCATTATAAATGAAGTAGCGCTGCTCTTCCCCGTTGGGACAGAACAGCGCCGATCATCAGTTTTTTATGAAAAACGAAACTTTCTTTCATAGAGAGGTATTACACTTACATAACAATTCTCTCTTCACAGAGATACTATTAACACTATATATAAACATGATGATTTTCATTAATAAATCAAAAATAAACATTTCTATAAAAATAAGAAATGGAAATCGACTAATAGAACAATTATGCCGATAAAAATGTTCTCTACATTTTTAGTAAACGTTTACTTAGATACCTTACCGGATACCAGACGGACAAGAATCCGACAGCAAAAACGGTAATAAATATCACGATGACATCCCACAGATGTACACTGACCGGATAAGCATCAACTACAAAATTTCCTGCAGCACTACCTCCACCCAATGAAATAACCCCGTACGTCATCTGAACCCAGCACAACAGCAATCCGAGTACAATTCCGATTATGGCTCCATAAAAGGAAATCATACATCCTTCAAAAAGGAAAATACGCGAAACCAACCGATCGTTAGCTCCAAGCTTGCGAAGCGTATCCACATCTTCCTTTTTATCCAGAATAAGCATCGACAACGAACCTATCACATTAAAACAGGCAATCACTAAGATAAAAGTGAGAAACAAATATGAAACCAGTTTCTCTATCTCCATGATACGAAATACATCTTCCTGTTGTTCGTAGCGGTTACGAATAACAAAATCATCTCCCAGTTCTTTCTTAATCTTTGCTTTGACGAAGGAAAGATCAGAGCCGGGTTTTAACTTTAGTTCTATTGCAGACACTTCGGTAGTATAGTCAAGCAAACGTCGGGCAAAATCCAACGAAGTAAGAATATACTGTCCGTCATATTTCTGCTGATTGACCACAAACACAACACCGGGCGAATACAAATAATCCATATTAAAGGAAGCAGCCGGATTCGCCATATTAACCTTTCCGCTCCTTTTAGGAATATATATCTGCAACGGATCAACAAATCTGATTCCAGTCCCCAACGTAGAGACAAGCTCTATTCCCATCACCCCGTAATCAACAATAGAATCATTCAGCAAAAACTCACCTGCACCATAAAGGATACTATCTATCGCAGTCAACTGCTCAAAATTGTTTTGTACTCCCTTTATGACGGCCATAGTCTGGCGGTCCTTATATTGTATCATCGCATTCTCTTCAAGTGTTTCAGTCAGCACATCTACTTCCGGCATCTGCCGGATAGCTTGAATACGAGGGTCCTGTGCATCAAAAACTTTCCCTTCGGCAATCGTCACTTTCAGTTCCGGATCAAATACAGTAAACAGATCGGCCACTGTATCCTGAAAACCGTTGAATACGGAAAGTGTACACACCATCGCCATCGTAGCCAATGCCACTCCACACACAGAAATAGCAGAAATGATATTGATGGCATTGTGCTTTTTCTTTGAGAAAAGATATCGCCGGGCTATGTAGAAGGGGAGGTTCACTTCAACAAAGCATCTATCTTTTCAATGTAGTCCAACGAATCGTCCACGAAAAACTTCAATTCAGGAATGATACGTAACTGATGACGAACACGAGTACCGAGTTCGAAACGAATGGACTTCATATTATTATTGATATTCTTTACCATTTCTTCACTCTTTTCAGAAGGGAAGATACTAAGATATACACGAGCTATACTCATGTCGGGACTGATACGTACAGCACTTACTGATACCAGTACACCGGGCATAGCTTTAGTCTGCAACAGAAAAATCTCACTGAGTTCTTTCTGTAACAGACGTGATATCTTGTTTTGTCTCGTTGTTTCCATAAATTTTTCTACGTAATTATTTTATCAAACAAGCAATTAGTACTTGTTATAATAGAACACAAAGTTATAGAAATATATCGTTTGATAGGCCAATAATATGTTATTTTTAATTTTCATTATTGAATTATTATTCAAAAAACGATCTTCACGGAAAGCACATAAGCAGACGTTACAAGAAAACATACACTTTTGAAATAAAATGTCGGTCTGAAATAAACCGACTCTACAGAAAAGATTTAAAGCAATTATCAACGAATACAAGAAGATGGACAGCCAACTATTACAATCACTTATCACAGCCCAAACAACGAAAAGTCATTCTACTTTTTACGAATTATAGTCAACCCGTCACGTAAAGGCAGAATTACTTTTTCTACCCGTTCATCATGTGCCACCAACTCATTGAAAGCCTTGATTCCGATCGTCTGGTGATCATTGCTATGTGGTTCTTCAAGCACATGACCATCCCACAAAGTGTTATCAGCTATGATATAACCTCCTACAGAAAGATGTGCAAGAGTCATTTCATAATATTCAATATACTTACGTTTGTCACCATCCACAAAAGCAAGATCAAACGTAATGCCCAATGCAGGTATTAACCGGAGAGCATCCCCAATATAAAATTTAATTTTATCAGCATAAGCTGAGTTTTCGAGCCAGGGACGGGTAAAGTCTTCTTGTTCATCATTAATCTCGAATGTGTGAAGCATTCCGCCCTCCTCAAGCCCCTCGGCCAGACAAAGAGCGGAATAGCCACTATAAGTCCCTATTTCCAATATTTGGCGAGGCCGTATCATACGAACAAACATCTTCAACATACGTCCCTGCAGATGACCTGAAGCCATACGAGGACGCAGGAGTTTAACATGCGTATCCCGATAAAGAGATTTCAAGTATTCACCTTCCTCATCGATATGCTGCAAGATATATTCGTCTAAAAGATCGGTCTCTTTCATCTCGTCTCTTATAAATAACGGTTGCTATTAGGCAACACACTATCACCGGCATGCTTCAAAGCATCTTCCACGACATTGATTTCGAGGAAAGAAGTCTGCGTTCCGGCTTTACCGCTACTCAGATAACCCACCATATCAGTTGGATGCAAACGTCCTTCTTTCAACAAACGGCGCAGAGCTGCAAAATAGTACTCCTGCCCGTTGGCAAGTTCAGGCATATAAATCGCTTCCACACCATAAGAAAGTGCAAGGTGACGCATAGTCTTCTCCTTATAACAAATTGCAAGTACCGGATATTTACCACGGAAAGCTGCTAAATTGCGTGCAGTACGCCCCTGATAGCTATCCGTAATGATGGCACGTATCTTTAGCTTAGTAGTTGCTTTTACAGCTTGTTTAGCAAGGAAAGCTGTGACATCATTACTGTTTTCGTCCAAAGGAATGCGAATGTCATTCTCCTCCAACTTGTCCTTCTCAGCCTGTGCAGCAATCTTAGTCATCGTTTTCACGGCCTCTACAGGATATTTGCCATAGGCAGTCTCACCACTCAACATCAAAGCGTCTGTACGGTAATAGATTGCATTGGCAATATCGGTTACTTCCGCACGAGTCGGACGTGGATTATTAATCATCGTATGCAACATTTGTGTTGCCACGATTACCGGTTTTTTGGCAAGGATACATTTGCGTATCAACATACGCTGAATTCCCGGAATACGTTCCTGCGGTACTTCAATACCCAAGTCACCACGAGCTACCATTACTCCATCGGCAACTTCCAGGATCTCATCAATGTTATCGACACCTTCCTGATTTTCGATCTTGGCAATAATGCGGATATCACTATTGTGAGCGTCCAGTATTCCACGGATATCAAGCACATCCTGGCGGTTACGCACAAAAGAATGAGCAATGAAATCGATATCTTTCTCTATGGCATAAAGGATGTTATTACGATCTTTCTCGGTTAAAGAGGGGAGATTGATACGAACACCCGGAACGTTTACACTCTTACGGCTCCCCAAAGTTGCCTCGTTCTGGACTTCACAAAGTAAGTATTCGGTTGTTTTATCAATAACTCGCAATTCAAGGTCACCATCATCTATCAAAATAGTCCCCCCTACATTCAGGTCATGCACAAAATTCGGATATGAAACGGCAATGCATTCACGGGTAGTCTCACGATCGGGATCTCCTACGATTTTAACTTTCTCACCGATCTGATAAAGTATGGGGTCCGCATTGGCAGTGGTACGCACTTCCGGTCCCTTGGTATCCATAAGGATGGCAATGCGATTGGACACGGCACGCACATTGGCAATCAACGCCTCAAAACCTTCACGACTGGCGTGGGCTGTGTTCATACGAACCACATTCATCCCTGCATCAAACAACTCTTTTATAAAATCTACATCGCAACGTCTGTCTGAGATGGAAGCTACGATTTTAGTCTGTTTCAGCAACATAATCTATCTACCTATTTATATTTATACCTATTTATCTAATAAAGCTTCGAGTGCCAGACGATATGAGTTCAATCCAAATCCACAAATAACACCTTTACAAGCACAAGCAATCATAGATACATGGCGGAACTGCTCACGGGCATGAACATTGGATATATGAACTTCAATTACAGGAGAGGTTACGGAGCGGATAGCGTCCTGCAAAGCAATGGAAGTGTGTGTATAAGCTCCTGCGTTCAATATGATCCCATCCACATCGAATCCGGTTTGCTGAATAATATCTATGATTTCCCCTTCAACATTCGACTGGAAATATCCCAGTTCCACATCGGGATATTTTTTACGAAGTTCAGCCAAATACTCTTCAAATGTAACGCTTCCATATATAGAAGGTTCACGCTTGCCCAAAAGATTAATATTGGGACCATTAATAATTTGTATCCTCATAACACAATCCTGCTATTTTTAATACCTTTGTCTTCGAGAACAATATTTCAAGGTGCAAAGGTAGAAAAAAGAAATGAAATTAGAGGAAAAAACAAAAAAGAAGGATGAGCAAGGGCTGATTATCAAAAAGTACCAACAGTATCTGAAACTGGAAAAGTCCTTATCCAAAAACACACTGGAGGCTTACTTGACAGACCTGGAGAAGTTACTAAGTTTTCTATCAGCCGAAGGTGTGGAGATACTTGAAGTCAGCCTGACAGATCTTCAACGCTTTGCTGCCGGATTACATGATATTGGTATCCACGTCCGTTCACAGGCACGTATCATTTCAGGTATTAAATCCTTTTTCCACTTTTTGATTATAGCTGATTATATAGAAGCCGATCCCAGCGAATTGCTGGAAGGTCCCAAAATCGGATTTAAACTTCCGGAAGTACTGACTGTAGAAGAAATAGACCGGATTATTTCGACAATAGACCTGAGTAAGAACGAAGGGCAACGAAATCGGGCAATCCTGGAAACGCTTTACAGCTGTGGATTACGGGTTTCCGAGTTAACCGGACTAAAACTATCAGACTTGTACTTTGACGAAGGTTTCATTAAAGTAGAAGGAAAGGGCAGCAAGCAACGATTAGTCCCTATCTCTCCCAAAGCGATCCAGGAAATAAAACTTTATTTCCTGGATCGAAATCGGATCAATATAAAAAAAGATCATGAAGATTATCTGTTTTTAAGCAGGCGAGGTACCCATTTATCACGAATCATGATCTTTCATCTCATCAAAGAGCTGGCCGATATGGCGGGAATTACCAAAAATATCAGTCCGCACACATTCCGCCACTCCTTTGCGACACACTTACTTGAAGGAGGCGCCAATCTGCGGGCTATCCAATGCATGTTGGGGCATGAGTCTATTTCGACTACCGAAATCTACACCCACATCGACCGCAATATGTTGCGAAGTGAAATCATAGAACATCATCCACGCAACATCAAATACCGACAAGAAAAAAAGCCGTTTCGGTAAACAATAGAGGCTGATTTGGTGTTGTTTAAGAAGGAAAATAGTGCTAAACAACCCGTAAACACGATAGTTTTCATTAAATTATAATAAAATTAAGAGTGTATTTGCCTAAATGTATAAGAATTAATATCTTTGCGTGGCATTTATGGGCAATCCACAGATGCATATTGAATAGACAAAATTTCAATTACAAACATTTAATTTATACCTAAAATGATCAAGAAGTTGTATTTGCCTTTACTTATGGCATTGGTTGTTGCATTGTCATCATGTAGCAACAAAATGGGTGCACTGTCATCTGATTACTTCACTACGACTCCTCAGGTACTGGAAGCTGTAGGTGGTAAAGTTCCTGTGACTATCAACGGAAAGTTCCCTGAAAAGTATTTCAAAAAGAACGCAGTTGTTGAAGTAACTCCGGTTCTGAAATGGGAGGGTGGACAAGTTAAAGGACAGCCTGCCGTATTCCAGGGTGAAAAGGTAGAAGGTAACGACCAGACTATCTCTTACAAGATGGGTGGTAATTACACGATGAAAACTACATTCGACTACGTTCCTGAAATGGCAAAATCTGAACTTTACCTTGAGTTCAACGCAAAAGTCGGAAAGAAAACAATCGCTATCCCTGCTGTAAAAATCGCAGACGGTGTGATCTCTACTTCTGAATTGATTAACAACACTTTGAGTAGTGCTAATCCGGCTTTGGGTGACGACGCTTTCCAACGTATCATCAAAGAAGCACACAACGCTAACATTATGTTCCTTATCCAACAGGCTAACATCCGCTCAAGCGAATTGAAGACTGCTAAGGAATTCAACAAAGAAGTTGCTAATGTAAACGATGCTGAAAACAAGAAGATCAGCAATATCGAAATTTCTGCTTACGCTTCTCCCGATGGTGGTGTGAAGTTGAATACAGGGTTGGCTGAAAACCGTGAAGGTAACACAACCAAACTGATCAACAAAGACCTGAAGAAAGCTAAAATTGAAGTTCCGGTTGATGCTAAATATACTGCACAGGACTGGGAAGGTTTCCAAGAACTGGTTTCTAAATCTAACATCCAAGACAAAGAGTTGATTCTCCGCGTTATTGCAATGTACCAAGATCCTGCTCAAAGAGAAAGCGAAATCAAAAACATCTCTGCTGTATACAAAGAATTGGCTAACACTATTCTTCCTCAATTGCGTCGTTCTCGTTTGACTTTGAACTATGAAATCATCGGTAAGTCTGACGAAGAAATCGCTAAGTTGGCTTCTTCTAATCCTTCTGAACTGAACGTAGAAGAATTGCTGTATGCTGCTACACTGACTAGCGATCCTGCTAAGCAAGAAGTTATCTACACTCAAGCTACCAAACAGTTCCCGAACGATTACCGTGGTTACAACAACTTAGGTAAATTAGCTTACCAGGCTGGTAACATTGACAAAGCAGAATCTTACTTCAAGAAAGCTGCCAGCGTTAATGCTACTCCTGAAGTTAACATGAACTTAGGTTTGATCTCTTTGATGAAGGGTGACAAAGCTGCTGCAGAAGCATACTTCGGTAAAGCTGCCGGCACAAAAGAACTTGGCGAATCTATGGGTAACCTGTACATCGCTCAAGGTCAATATGAAAGAGCAGTTAACTCATTCGGTGACTCTAAGACTAACAGTGCTGCTTTGGCTCAAATCCTTGCTAAGGACTATAACAAAGCTAAAAACACGTTGGCTAACGTAGAAAGACCTGATGCTTACACTGACTACCTGATGGCAGTTTTAGGTGCTAGAACTAATAATTCTTCTATGGTAACAAGCAGCTTGAAGAGCGCAGTTGCTAAAGATTCTTCATTAGCTAAGAAAGCAGCTACTGACTTGGAATTTGCTAAATTCTTCACAAATGCAGATTTCATGAACATCATTAAATAAGAGAATTACCACTCTATTTTAAATATTAAGAATTGCCTGTCATTATAAATGACGGGCAATTCTTTTTTTTTATCTGTAAAAACCGTACTTTCGCAGAAAAGAAATCAAAGCAATGAAAAAGAGTAGCATTTTAATCCTCATAATCATTTGTCTATGCAGTTGTGGTAAATCTTCAAAGAAGGTTAGCATAACCGGGGAAATCAAAGGTCTGGGCACAGATACGCTTTATCTGTATGGAATGGACGAATCATTCGACCGGATAGATACCATTTTCGCGAAGAACGATAAATTCTCTTATACAGCTTCAATAGACACCATTACTTCTGCCTTTTTACTTATTGACAATCAGACAGAATATCCAATCTTCCTTGACAAAGGAAATCAAATCAAAATAAAAGGAGATGTCAATCACCCGGAATATCTGGATATCAATGGTAATATATATAATGAAGAGTTTACAAACTTTCAGAAAGAACTAAATAGCCTGCCTACCCCATCCGAGAAAGATTTAGAGCAAAAAGCAGAAGAATTCATCATGAAGCATCATTCTTCTTTTGTCAGCCTCTACTTGTTGGATAAATACTTTGTTCAGAAAGATTCGCCCGATTTCAACAAAATAAAGAAGCTAATTGAAATCATGACAGGAATATTGCAAGACAAGCTGTATATTGAACAGCTCAACGAAGCCATCTCTCTGTCAGAGAAAACAGGGACAGGCAAATATGCCCCCTTCTTCAGTCTATCTAATATAAAAGGAGAGAAAATTACCCGGTCATCAGAAGATTTCAAGAAAAAGAACCTGTTAATCAACTTTTGGGCTTCATGGGGAGATAGCATTTCCAATCACCAAAGCAATACCGAGTTAAAAGAGATCTATCAAAAATATAAGAAGAACAAACATATAGCCATGCTCGGTATCTCCCTTGATATAGATAAACAAGAATGGCAGGATGCTATAAAACGTGATACGCTCAATTGGGAGCAAGTCTGTGATTTTGGCGGACTAAATTCCGAAGTAGCCAAACAATACGCCATCAAGCAAGTTCCCAGCAACATTCTTCTGTCGGCAGACGGTAAGATTCTCGCGAAAAACCTCAAAGGAGAACAATTAAAGAAGAAAATTGAGGAAGTAGTCACTGCTGCTGAAGAAAAGGAAAAACAAGACAATAAGAAGAAAAAATAATCAATAATCAAACGTGTTAATTAAAGTATTCGGAGCGGCTGTTCAAGGGATTGATGCAACACTCATCACAATCGAAGTCAACAGCTCGCGCGGCTGTATGTTCTATCTCGTCGGCCTTCCGGATTCTGCGGTCAAAGAAAGCCATCAACGTATTATCTCCGCATTGCTGGTGAATGGTTATAAAATGCCCACTAGCAATATAGTAGTCAATATGGCACCAGCCGACATCCGTAAAGAGGGTTCAGCTTATGACTTGCCTCTTGCCATCGGATTGTTAGGAGCTAACGAAACAATCTCTTCCGAGAAGTTTTCCCGCTATTTGTTAATGGGCGAACTAAGTCTGGACGGAAGTATACAACCTATCAAAGGTGCGCTTCCCATTGCTATCAAAGCGCGCGAAGATGGTTTCGAAGGACTAATCATCCCCCAACAAAACGCACGGGAAGCGGCCGTTGTCAATCAATTAAAAGTATACGGAGTCAGTAATATCAAGGAGGTCGTCGAGTTCTTCAATAATGAACGCGAATTAGAGCCGACTGTTGTTAATACACGGGAAGAATTCTATCAACAACAGACGAACTGTGACTTGGATTTTGCAGACGTTAAAGGGCAAGAGAATGTAAAAAGGGCACTAGAGGTTGCAGCAGCCGGAGGACATAATTTAATAATGGTAGGTGCTCCGGGTAGCGGTAAATCGATGATGGCCAAACGCCTTCCTTCCATTCTTCCTCCTCTTTCACTAGGCGAAAGTTTGGAAACCACCAAGATACATTCAGTTGCCGGACAACTAAAACGCGGGTCCTCATTGATTTCCCAACGCCCATTCCGCGACCCGCACCACACAATTTCCCAAGTGGCGATGGTTGGTGGAGGTAGTTTTCCACAACCCGGAGAAATCAGTCTGGCACATAATGGGGTGCTTTTTTTAGATGAACTATTCTCAAAGCTATTTAACCATTGTATATTGTTATATATCAACTATTTAATCAGACAAAACAACCATTCAATCCAGTAAAATTCAGTTTCCGCACCGATGCAAGCCCAACAAAGCCTCACAATCGGTCAGCCTCTCATCTCAATTCCTGCTGTCTCCTTTGAAGAAGAAAAGTAAATTCCGACCTAGAGCACCCTCTCAACTCCAATATTCACAATTTCAACCTAGTATTAGTTTACTCTCAATTACTATAGAGTTCTTTACAATACCAATTTCACAGATAGAGTTTCTATGAGAAGTAGCTGTTTCCAAATCAATAGCAACGAAATCTAAGTTCCCCATATATGTCTTATATTATGTGAGATAATATAGCAAGATTATGTTTGATTCTGATTATGTATGCTATACTTCTTTATAATTGGGTAGCTCTAATAAAGTGCGAAGAAGTTCATCTTTATTCCTATCCTCATCTTTAATATGTTCTTCTAATCCTTTAATACGGGATTCTACAAGTTCATTACATATATCCTTCTGCATTTCCTTTAGCATATCTAAGCTGATTAAGGTTCTCATTTCAAATATATTAACATCCTCTAGTGGACTGCCTAGTATAATGAATTTATCAAAAACGAATATGCTGTTATCGGGATATTTGTCATTCTGTGCTATTGTTCCTACACTGAAACGTGCTTCATGCTCGAAGAATTTCATTATAACATCTAGTTTATTGCCATGTTTACGTTTAAGAATCCTATCTCTATATCTATCAAAGAAATGTGGTATATATGCAGCGCTCTTAGCAGTTTTAGTAATAGTACTATGACAGGTCACTACATATATGCCTTCCGGTTGGCGGTAACATCTTGCAATTAATGGTACAAACTTATGCTTCCAGTATGCACTGAAGCTATATCTGATAATATATATATGACCTGTGTTGGTGGTAATCTTTATAGGTTTAAAAGTGAAATGGTCTATTCCTTTGGTCTGTATATACTTTAGGTATCTATCCTTCATTCCGAAGAAGTCTACTTCCCTTTCTCGGAGATATTCTTCATAATCTATCTTATATTCATCAAGGACTTTTGTGTACAGCATAACCTATTACTATTAACTAGAAAGGGTATCCAAATGGATACCCTAAAGTGTTTACTTAGTAGTATTAATTAGTAGAAGAAGTTAAAATAGCTTCTAGTATGTCTGCTGGAATATCTTTAAGAAGCTTCTTTTGGTTCTCTAATTTGAGTTCCTTGCAGTTCTTAATCCATTCCTCGTACTTCTCGATTTGCCTGTCACACCAACAAACCATATCAGCCGGTGTTGCGGTATTACCAAACCAAGAGCCATACAAATCAAATGATTGTTCACGACTTAATACTACACAAGTTGCTTCATTCTGATTCTCCATAATGATAAATTAATTAGGGTAAATAAATTAACCTTTAAATCTACTTAAAGGCTTGCCGTTCCTTACGGTATTAGTCCATAAGTTGTTTACAAGTAAACGAACATAAAGCGCAATTAAGCCATTATGGTATCTCTAAATGAAACGCTACAAATGTACGAATATATTTTAAATAAGCAATCAAATCTAATATAATTTATGCTATAAATTAATATGTTATTGTAGATATATATCATAATAGTCTTGAATGATAGTATGGAACTAGGTATATATTCATAGTAGTTATAATACTTTATAATACCGTAGTATATTATAGTAATACAGCGTACTAATATGTTGTAGTAACTTCTATACATTCTATCAATGTCTTTATAACTAGAATTTGCCTGTTGTCATACTGTAAATATCCAATAAGGTGAACGCAAGTGGGACAGAACTGTTGAGAGTTTGACTTATTACACTCCGAACGGTTCTGTCTCATTTTTCGGAGATTCATGGCTGCAAGCACTCTCACGTGTGTTTATCCATGCGGACGAGAGCGGAGAGGTGAATACGCAACGCTAACATTCCCTACGGCTTGTCAATCTTGAAATGACCGCTCCGTTTATCTTCCAGACTTGCCACCATAAATCTAATTCGTTTCAAATGAGTGGGCTGACCTATCCGGCACTTGGAATTTGAGACTGTGACATATCAGAGACGCAATAATTTACATCGGGCTTTGAGCTGCCGACTGATACGCCCAGAAGTGAAAAATAATTCAAAGCAAGGTGTGCACTGTTCACCTGCACACCGTAAATCAGAGCAGGATTCGTTTACGAGTTCCGAATCAGTTTCCAAGCTAGCAGGAGAGGGCATATTTTCACTTCACGAAGCTCCCAACACGAAGTTTTAAAATAGTTACCCAACTGTTATGTAGCCTTACCGAAGTGCAGTATCTTTGCACTACCAACATGAGATAAGGGTGGTATCACTGAAACTACTGAATTACCCACTTGAAACATATCTGAAATCTACTATTTGAATTTACGCCACTCACCGCACACAGATTCATTCTTTATGTACCTAATTTTATGAATTTATGGCAATGAATGTACAATTTGTTAGTTCAAGCTACTTCCTAAGAAACATTCCAGTAGCAATTTTAAACAAGAGAGAGATTATCAAACTCAAAATGCAGCGGTACAAGGACGTAAAGGTTTACCTCTACAGTTTTATACTACCAGACTACATGACAGATGAATATGTATCAGAGCAACTGGACGCACTTGCATCGCACTTGCTGTTCCCGCATCTCATACTATCCATTGCCAATACGACAATCTACAACCCAAGACTTGTCGCCAATAACGTGAATGGCATAGTGCATATCGTTTTATGCTTTGAGCATGATTGAATCAACAATTTTATGAATTTCTAATAATGAACTACAAACAAGAAATTAGTTTTGAAGAACTACGCAGGCTTGCATTGGCTCACCACGTAAAGGACAGCAAAACAGTGATTGGAATATGGGCTAAGCTCAATGGATATTCCAAGAGACGCAAGCAAAGAGATAACAAGGTTTACACCGTTTACATCAAGATGAATAATGATACATGAATAACTTCTAATGAAGGGAGGACAGTATAAACGGTTCTCCCTTTTACCGTTAATAAGTGAGCATACTAGGCAGGGTATGTATTTGCAACTAATCATCTAATTAGTATCACTATCTACTAATGTGCTTACTAATACAGCAAAGTTATGTGCTGAAGTATTGATATTACCAGATTATAAAGGTGTGCTTATTCCCCCCTTTAGCGGTGTGCTTAATCCCCTTTTGAAGCGTGCTTATTCACCCCCTGTCTACACTCCTAGATACTACACTCCATACAGCCATACTGTAAAGTTCTGACGAACTTTCAGTAGGTGGGATAAGTAGGATATATAAATCAATAATATATGTGGCATTATAATAATAATTTATATGAGAAACTAAGCGAACTAAGGAAAGTGAACAGACTAAGTTCCACTAAAATGAGATTCTTGTTAAAGACCAATCAGATTATTTTGATTAACCATATTGAGCGTTTGCCTTATGAAAGACACGAAACTTCCATTCAAGGAGTACACAGTAATGAGTAATAATCTGATTCAGAATCTAAACTGTTCAGATGTGTACAGGGCTTATACCTTGCTATTAACAGCAGATAAAGATTCTTTGGAAACCAATACTACATTAAAACAGCTTGCAGGGTTTGTAGGGGAAGAACTGGATAATTACAAGAAGAGTAAGAGTACATTATCCTTCAATGACAAATTAAGAGCTACAGGCGAGGTTATTATACGTGATATAGATTCCAAACAGAAGGACAGACATTGGACTATGTACAGATTCAATCAAGTAGAGCCAGGCAATTATAGAAGAATTGGCAGAGAGTTCTACGATACTTACAATACTTTAGATTTGAAGCTAAGAGGATTCATATTAAAGCTATTCAGTGTAACAGAGCCGCATAGCCATGTTATCAAATTATCACCCATAAGGAAATTGGAGAAGCGTATTCACATGGGACATGATACTATTAGTCGGTACATAGAGCAGTTAAAGGATTTGGATTTATTGGATGAAATTGGTGACTGTCTGATTCTAAAGGTCAAAGGCTTAATAATAGACCAGCCTAAAGATAAACAGGTAAAGAAACTAATTGCCATGTTCGACCACATGATAGACTTCAACGAAGGCAATAACAAACCATTATCCAGAGAATGTATGATTTATAAGAAGTATAAGGAGAATGGATTTAAAGATGTCAGGAATATCCACGCTTTTATGAAGTCAATACAAGCAGGTACAGTAGGAAGAAAGCGACCTGTTAAGAAAGATATACCTTATGAGATTATTCTGTAGTTAGTTTGTAAGCAATAAAGCTCCAGACCATTAAACGGGTTTGGGGCTTTTTATATATATCCACCACCCAAGAATATAGGTACTCTAAATTCATACCCCCACCCCTTTTATTGAGGAAGTGTTTTTTATTTGGACTTTATGCCTTAATAGAGTGAAATATTTGATTTGTCAGTGAGCGTATCAGATGTATATCGTGCATAAGCCCCTTCTATTACCCTATAGTCCCCTCACCAATCATTAGGAAAAATGAAAGGATAACATGAATTGCTATTCAGCCCACAAACCTTTTGAACTTCTGAAATGTGCGGACTTATCAACGATTTGTATATGTCTACATATAAAGATGCACAAAG
>OGNG01000900.1_pt1 | contig 15414 bp, 8 predicted proteins | sample 1573431 | NCBI WGS metagenome assembly OGNG01 (sample SAMEA2581927, study PRJEB24529) | metagenome | biome: Human gut stool | place: China | collected 2011
CATCACCCAACGAGGAAAAGAGCCACCGGACTGTTCTGCAAACAATTGATGGGAAACAACAATATCGGAAGCTACCTCCGGATCAAGCATGGATAATAATTGAATTTGTGTACGATACGTATCCCAATTACTAAAAGAAGTATAGTGTTTAGAACGTGACTTATGCACTCTGAAATCCGCTCCCATATATTCCCCATTCACATCGCTACAAACATTCGGGTGAATGAAAGAACGATATAAATGTGTATAGAATTGGGTCGTACGATCGGGATTGGTGCCCTCCACTTCAATCATACCCAAATAATGATTCCATTTTGCCTCCGCCTGATTCTGTATCTTTTGGAAATCCCATTCTGCATTTTCGGCTTTCAAATTTTCACGTGCATTTTCTACTGAAACATAAGAAACTCCAATCTTATATTGAATATTCTTCTTTTTGTTTACATCAAAAGTAAAGTATACACCAGAATACTCACCTTCTGCAAAAGTTGTATTTGGCATCAATTCTTCTCTCTTCCATGTACCGGTTTCAAAAGCATCAGTATCAAACTCTGCTACAAAATAGACTTTATACGGAGTACGGAGCCCACAGAAATTTCCTCCTTCTGCATAACCTTCACACTTATTCGGGGCAGTAATAACAATTGCAGCTTGTTCAATAGGAGTTGCAGAAATACCTCCACCAATGATTATTGTACCATACTGTTGATCTGCCGGATATTCATAACTAGCCATCCCCGTTCGCTCGGTCACTGTCAGTTTTGCCTTGATATCCTCTTGCACCATAGCCTCATAATAACCGGCATGTCCTTTTTCTTCAGATACATTTATACGATAGTTGAGGATGTTATCAGGTGACATTTTCAGTTTTCCCTTCACAGGGAAAGTGGGAAAATTTCCCATATGTTCACAACCACCACCACTCAACTGATTGATAACGAATCCCGACCTTTTGGAAAAATAAGATGGAGTAAATTGTACCATCCCATAAGGATAAGTTGCTCCCGGATAAAGATATCCGGAAGTCAGTCCGGTACCTTTTGTTCCAATCAACGTATTGACTTGATGGACATAGTCACCAGCCACAGCTTGTGTTGTAACCATTCCTTCTAAAACAAGAGAGAATAATAAAATAAATAAGAATTTATGTTTCATTCCGGATGTTCTTTTAGTAGAGTCTATTTCGAATAAGAAACAGGAATACCACTAATAGTACCCTGTTTCGCTATTCGGATAAAATCGATCGTATTATTGAACTTTATTCTTTGATTCTTTATTCTTTAGACAAAGAGAAAGGCGCAGCATACTTCGAAGTACATCTTTCTTTATTAGGCTGGCTTCCCATTTCAAATTTCAAGACTCCTCCTTCTGCTATATCATCATAATGGATATAGTTTTTATCTAAAAGTCTGCCATTCAAAGTAGCTGATTGTATATATAAATTTTCTTTACTATTTTCTGGTGCTTCAATCACAAACTTATTGCCATTTTCCATAGTTATGGTAGCCTTCTTAAATAATGGGCTGCCAATCACATATTCATCTGTACCCGGGCAAACAGCATATATACCCAATGAGCTCAGAATATACCATGAAGACATACCGCCTTGGTCTTCATCACCCGGATAACCTTTTTCTGTTGAATTATATAATCTCTCAACAATCTGACGTACCCAATATTGAGTTTTCCACGGCTGACCTGCATAGCAATACAAATAAGGCATGTGTTGAATCGGTTGATTTCCGTGTGCATATTGTCCCATATTAGCCAACTCCATTTCTTTCATTTCATGAATAACTCCACCATAAGTGCCCGGTTTAATTATGTTAGGAATAGTAAATACAGAATCTATTTTAGTAGTAAACTTTTCATCACTTCCAAACAAGTCAATCAAGCCTTGTACATCATGGAACACTGACCATGTATAATGCCATGCATTTCCTTCACAGAAAGGCCCCCCCCATTCCAGTGGATCGAATGGTTCCTGCCATTTACCATCAACACCCTTTCCACGCATAAATCCGATAGACTTATCAAAGACATTTTTATAGTTGTACATCTGACGGGCAAATACTTCTTGGTAATGTTTATTTCCAACCATTTTAGCAAGTTGATATCCGCAGAAATCATCATATGCATATTCCATAGTTTGTGCACTAGAACCCATTGATTCAGGATAAGGAACATATCCTAACTGGAAATATTCTTTCCAGAATCCACGTCCGTTAGCACCACCCCAAGGACCTTTATTCATTGCTTCATGCGCATAAGCCTTCAGTGCTTTTTCAGGATCAAAATCACGAATTCCTTTTGCCCATGCATCTGCCAGCAATGAAATAGAATGATTTCCTAACATTCCTCCTGTTTCACCCGGGGAAGACCATGAAGGCAACCAGCCGCATTGTTCCTGGGCTGCCAAAAGAGCATTCATATAACGTCCCTGCATTGTTGGATGCAAAATATTTGTCAAAGGGAATTGAGAACGGAATGTATCCCAAAATCCATTATCAGTATACATGTAACCATCATAAATTTTACCATTATATGGGCTATAATAATATGGTTCACCATTTTCTTTGCGTTCATAAAATTTGCGAGAGAATAAATTAGCACGGAAAAGACAAGAGTAGAAAGTCTTCATCTGTTCGTCCGTACATCCTTCAACTACAATTCTATTCAATACTTCATTCCAAGTCTTCTGACCGCGTGCTTTCGTTACTTCCAGATTCTTATCTTTACCGAGTTCTTTATTTAAAGTTATCAGAGCCTGCTCTGCACTTATGTATGAGGAAGCTGCTTTAGCCTGAACCTTCGAGCCTTTTTTAAATTTAATAAATGCACCATATCCTTTACCTGCTCCATCTAATTTCTGTGGAAACACTTCATCCTTTTGGTTTTCCTATAAGCCGTAATCTTCGAAAGGTTTATCAAATTGAACAACAAAATAATTACGGAATGATTTTGAATCGTTCACAAAACGTTGATTATTTACCCAACCGGAGATTTGTCTCTTAGCCGGATCAATTTTGATTTCACTCATATCCGTATATCCGTCAAGTACCAAATAAGCATCTCCCGTAGTAGGATAGGAAAAACGTAAATGTACACCACGGGTAGTCGGAGCCATTTCAGTAGTAATGCCATTATCGAATGTTACTTTATAATAATGAGGTTTAGCTATCTCATTATCGTGACTAAACTTGGTAGCACGAGCATCTTGATTTACAACCAGCTCCCCTACCATCGGCATGAAAGAATATACAGCATAATCACTCACCCAAGGACTACATTGATGTGATTGGCTAAAAGCACGAATCTTATCAACAGCATACATATACTTAAATCCATCCCCATTTTTACCTGTTTGCGCAGACCACATATGCATACCATAAGGCATACCTGTAGTAGGATAAGTATTACCGTAGCTCAAACCAAAATTAGAATCGGTACCTTGTAGCGTATTCACATACTGTACCAGATCTTTTAGCTGAGCATTCATCACAGTCGAATACAAAAAGAAGATAATTAAATAAACTAGTTTCTTCATGGTTTATTATTGAATATATTAATTAAATAAAGACTTACTATTTATTGACATAAGTAATACCTTTCCAATCATCAGTACGGAAAGGAGACATTGGCAGATCCGCACCGTTATACATATTGCATATCGGATAATCAGCCCATGCATAACGTACTGCAACCGGGAGGGTAACTTCAGATGAGGAAACAACAACTGTATTTCCTTCGATCACAGCATCTGCCCAATGAAATTTATGGTCTACACCAGCAATGGTAAATCCTTTCGGCATTTCGCCATTCGCCGTCTTCAGACCACCATCAATATGATCAAAGAAGATACGAATTTTATTTCCTTCAATCTTATAAGATTTATATATCGGACCGGAATAAGGAATCTTCTCGCCATAAGTCTGCGCCCGGGCCGCTAATGCCAAGCGTCTACCCACTTCTTGCTTGTTCTTCGGATGAATATCAAACTCCTCACCTATATCAATTGCCACAGCCATACCTGTATTTTGCAAATGTAAAGTCCGAGTTTGAGCTTCTCTCAATTCCGCCCAAGTAGATTCAACAGGAGCTGTTTGTTTCGCTGTAAAACTAGCTAACTGCACCATATAGAAAGGAAAATCATATCCCCAGCGATTTCTCCAATCAGTAATCATCAACGGCATTAAATCACGATACTGAAAAGCCTCTCCCGCATTTGATTCTCCCTGATACCAAATGGCTCCTTTGATAGCATAGGGAATCAGTGGATTAAGCATAGCATTAAATAAGAAAGTAGGAGAATTCGGATTCCATGACATATCAACAGGCATTGGTGCAACCTCTCTCATATCTAAAGAAACCTGATATTTCCAATTACCAGCCAACTGGATAGCTTCTGTATCGGAAAGATGAAGTGAAATACTTTCAGGACTTCCATTGATACCACCAGTACCACCAGTATCCATTACACGTACAGCAATCACCGCTTTTCCCTTCTTCACAAGTTCTTTCGGAATCTTATAGCTTCTAGGTGCCATCCATCCTTCTGTATGTCCTATCTGTATACCATTGAAATAAGTAAAATCATTATCATCAATAACACCTAAATTCAAGATCAAATCTTTTCCTGCCCAACCAGCAGGAATATCAATTGTTTTCCTAAACCAAACAAGCCCACTAAATCCTGGTAAATCTTGTTCTTGCATCAAACCTGGAACTTTCATAGATTTCCATGCCGCATCGTTAAAATCAGGAGCTGCCCATATAGCCTCCCCATTAACACACCCCTTGTCAATTCTTTCAACTTCAGCTTTCCAAGTCTCAACATCTTCTTCAAACTTTTTCTTGCGTCCTTCCTGAGATGCAGGCAAACCGACCAATGCTTCGAGTCTTTTCTTCATACTCGGTATAGTGGATAGTGCCTCATTACTGGTCCATGTTTCTATAATTGTTCCTCCCCAAGATGTATCAATCAATCCTATTGGCACATTACGGTATTTATTCAAATCACGTCCAAAGAAGTAACCTGCTGCAGAAAAGTCCGCTACACTCTTTGATGTACACACTTGCCAACCATTCTCTTTTACTGTAATATTCTCAACAGGTGTAGGACTCATCGCATTTTCTACCAATAAGAAACGAATATTAGGATAATTATTTGCCTCTTCTTTCTCCTGTTCATAGTTCTTCACCTTACCCCAACCTTCTACCTGCATTTCCATGTTGGATTGTCCGGAACATATCCAAACTTCACCAATCATTACATTAGAAAGCTTCACCTTTTTACCATCAGAAATTGTAATATTATAAGGGCCACCCGCTACTGGGGTAGCAACTTTCGTACTCCACTTCCCTTGTGCATCAGCCTGAATAGTATATTTTTTCTGATCCCATGAGGTCGTAATTTCTACTTTCTTATTAGGCTTAGACTCGCCCCATATAGGGGCTTGCGTTTGTTGCTGTAACACCATATTATCCGAAAATATCGGAAGCAATTTCACTTGTGCAGAGAGTGTAGCACTCCCTAATAGAAAGAATAGAGAGATTACAAAATTCTTATTCATATTAACTACTTTTTTATAGTATACAATTTTTCAATTTACTTTATGACGAACAAATATACAATAACCACTAAACTAACTTCTTAAAAAAGTAAAAGAGAATAATGTTTTTATAGCAAACATTATTCTCTTGTTATCTAAACCCTACTTATTTACTAGAAGCCCAACTGAACTCCAAAGTTTATAACACGCTGATTCATATAAGCATCACCAGCTGTATTGGTCTTAATTTCAGGGTCTTGCTGATATTTATCATAACCGGTAAAAGTCAGTAAGTTATAAGCATTTACATAAAAACGGACATTGTCTAAGAACTTAGGTAATGCTGTCTTGGGAAGTTGATAGCCCAAGTCAACAGTCTTCAAACGAATATACCATGCATTAATCAGCCAAAAATCCGAATTATAAGCAGAAGCACTATTTATTGTACCATCTTGCATTGTCAAACGTGGGAACTCAATACTTTCTCCATTTTCATAACGTTCCTGTGTCCAACGCTTTTGGTGAAGTGGCTGGAACTGACTCTTACCAGACTCAATCCCTGTTCCATTGATAGCAAAACTATAATCAAACGATCCTTGGAATAAAACACTGATACTAAACCCTTTCCAACTTCCTCCAATCGTCCATCCTAATGTTGTAGTAGGCAAGTTCGGTTTGCCAATAGCACGTTTATCAAAATCATTGATAGTACCATCACCATTCAAATCTGCATACTTTAAGTCACCTGCCTGCACAGCAATATCAGGTTTAGCCGGAGCGTCCGCAGCACCAGAATTAATCTTTTCAATATCTTCCGGTGTATAATAGCCAATCCAATGATAGCCAAAAGGCTGCCCAATCTGTCTACCCGTTTCTCTCAACCATTCATATTTCTGTTGAGCCTCAGCTTTATAATCGACTCGATTTTTAGCATAACCAAATACAAAATTGGTATTAAAATTGAAGTTACCAAAACGGTCTTGATAACCAATCTGTCCATCAAAACCTTTATTGGTAGTTTCTGCTACATTTTCAGGAGACAAGCCGATACCTAATATGTCCGGAATATCATTTCTGGTAACTAGCTGATCATAACGTTTATCTATAAACCAGTCGAAAGTCAAGGAGAATTTATCAAACAAATTCATATCTACACCAACATTAAACTTTCTCGCTTTCTCCCACGTTACATTTAAATTTCCTAAATCACCTTCTTTGATGCCACTAACACCAAAGTTGTTACCTTCACCAAAAGTATAAGAATCACCTGTTTTATATACTTGCCGATACAGATAACGATCGCCGCTTGCTACATCTGACCCTACAAGACCATAGGAAGTTCTAAACTTCAATAACTGCACATTCCTTCCCAACCAATCTACATTCTTGAAAAAGTCTTCTTGAGAGATAGCATAACCTATAGCCAATGCTGGAAAGAATCCGAAATTGTTATCTTTACCAAAACGATCGGTCCCATTATATGCCATGTTCAAATCTACCAAATATTTATTTTTATATTTATAGCCTAGCTGCATCGTATAACCTTCGAAATTATTGGGAACAGCTGCATCCTTTTCATTTGTTGTACTCTGACGATTGTACAAAAACATAACATTTACATCATGTGCATTATTGAAAACATGAGCATATTTCAAAGATGCTTTGATATTCAAATCTTTGATAGCTTTATCTGTACTGTTATATACAAAATACTGCTCATAATCATAGACTCCATTCGGATTGATATTATACAAACCTGTTGCAGAATCGTAATGATAAGTCGGATATCGTGTACGCATCACTGCACGATAATTTTCATCACTACTGGAATATGCCAATTGAAAATCAGCTGCAAGCCCTGGCGTTAAGAAGTCCATCTTCCATGTTGCACCATACAAAATATTATTATCATTACGTCTAGTACGTTTATATCCTTCATTTGCCAACCGTGCGTTCAATGTCGGTTTTCTATCTTGCGTATCATATAAATAAGCAAATGAACCATCCGGATTCAAAAGTGGAGCCGAATAAGGGTGCATTTTAGAGAAATCATAAAGCTCACCTGTTACATTCATATTGTACGGTTCATTGATATCCATGAAGCGTGAAGAAACGTCCAAACGCATATTGAAGTTATCAGTCACATCAAAATCAAGATTAGTGCGATAATTGAAACGACGATAGGAATAATTAGGATTCACACCATCACCAGAATTACCCCCAAAGTCTTTTACCAAGCCATTCTGAGTAAAATATCCCGCAGAAACAAAATATCTCAATTTCTTAGAACCACCTGAGACATCAACATTTATGTTCTCCTGAAATGCCATTTTCTTAAAAATCTCATCATACCAATTGACATCAGGATGCCCATAAGGATCAGTATGATCTCTGAAAGCGATCATATCGTCTTCAGTATACGGGAAATCAGACAAAGTACCATCATTCGTATGTGCTTCCTTTACTAATTGTAAAGATTCGTAAGCGTTCAGAAATTTAGGCGTACGAACTGGGGTTTGCATACCAGTTTCCAAACGTACATTAATTTTCGGTTTACCTTGCTCCCCACGACGAGTCTTTACTACTAATACACCATTAGCACCTTTGATACCATAGATGGCCGTAGTAGAAGCATCCTTCAATATTGATATACTTTCAATTTCGTTGACATTAATTTGAGACAACTGTTCATAAGTATACTGCATGTCATCCACCATAATCAACGGTTTATTACCATCATTATTCAATGAACTGACACCGCGGATAAAGAAGTCTGAAGCATCTTTACCTGGTTGACCAGACTGTTGCTGACTAAAAAAACCCGGCAGCTTTCCTGTCAAAGCATTCTGTACACTACTAGTTGGAACATTACGAATCTCACGTGCCTGTATTCCACTAACTGCACCTGTCAACGTTATACGCTTAGCCTTACCATAACCAACGACAACGACTTCATCCAAATTTGTTTGATCAGGAGCCAATTCTACATTCAGCATTTGCTGACTATTTACTTTAATGCTTTGTTTCTTAAAACCGATATAAGAAAACTCCAATACAGCACCTTTGTTTACATTTAATTGGAAATTACCGTCAATATCGGTAATTGTACCCACTGTTGTACCTTGTATTTTTACATTTACCCCCGGCAACAACTCACCGTCGGCTGAAGAGACAATTCCCTTCAAAACAAACGATTGACCGAACGCCGAGATAAAAAGGCTTATACATACTAATATTAATAATAGTCTTTTCATAATATTACCACTTCGGATTTTGAATCATGTTATCATTCTTAACTACCTCATTATATGGGATCGGATATAAATAGCGTTTCACATCAAACGTCGTACTTAGGACATCCACTTCATTGAAACTCGTAGTATTTCCTTTTACCCTAATCTCCAAACCTTCCAAAGGATTCTTAAATATCTCTTCAGCAATTCTCCATCTGCGAATATCCCAATATCGTTGTTCTTCAAATGCCATTTCAATACGTCGTTCGTTTTGAATCACTTCACGCATCTCTGCCTGTGTCATATTTTTCTTAAGCCCATAAGGAGATTCATCATTACCTGCTTCAATACCAGCACGTGCCCGTAATGCAATGATAGCATCGTACACATCCTGAGAAGGAGAAGAAAGGTACTCATTCATTGCCTCTGCATAATTCAACAACATCTCTGCATAACGAAACATAACCCAAAGATGTATTTTATTCCCATATTGAGACTCTTCACCAAATTTACCCATAAACTTACACATATAATAGCCCGTCTTAGAATATTCAGCAGAGTTAGATGGATTATTAACTCCTCCGATTGAAATATCAAGCGTATTATTCAACCAAGATGACCCATGATGCAGTATTGTATAATCCAAACGTGGATCACGGTTTTCATATGGATTACTCTGATTAAGAGTATATTTACTACCTTGTCCAGCAAACATGCCGTCCTTCATAGGGAAAGCGTCTACCAAATTTTGAGTTGGAAGCGTACGTCCTTTACCTAAATTGTCACCAGAAAATCCTAAAGGCCCATTATTGCTTTCTATAGACTTATCTTCCCCCCCCGGACGATAAAAAATGACTTCAGGATTATTAGTTTTATTATAAAAACCTAAAAAGACGTCACGAAAATCCCGATTATCGCCATCAGATGTAGACTGTGTTAAACCATATGCCCCATTACCATTCGGACCGTACTCATCAATAAATGTCTTGGCAGCTTTAGCCGCATCATTCCAACGCTCTCTATCATAAGAAGCATAGCCTATTAATTCATTACCAATCTCAATAGGACGTTCATTAAATAAAGGACTCGCTGCATATAATAGTACTCGAGACTTTAAAGCTAGACAAGCCTCACGAGTAGGAGTATGTGCATATTGTTCAAAATCAGGCATTGGATTGGTACGCAAATCATCTTTAATATCATCTAATTCATCACAAATATACTGTACACATTGCTCAAAAGTATTTCTTGGGATCTCCATATCATCACCCAATATATGTACATCATCACCCATCAAAGGAACACCACCATAGCGTTTCACTAATTCGAAATAGAAATAAGCCCTCAAGAAACGCGCTTCTGCTTTCATTGTAACATTCAATGGTTTTGTTTCTCCCTTTGCGTTCTTATAAGTCAGCATAAAAGGGACAACATCAATATGATTAATCAGAATGTTTGCCTTACGGATTCCTGAATAATACTCTTTCCATCGCATATCCGATTCAACACGTGTACTCGCAGTATACCGTCCCATTGCCAACTTATAAACATCCGGGTCAGAAACATTTATAGATATAGCATCATCAGACGCAGCATCTAAATAATCACTTCCTACACGATTGTGCCCGTTTTGCAACGTGGCATAAATATTATTCATAAACTTTACCGCATTCGTACCAAGAGAATCGGTTTTTGAAAATACAAAATCAATTGATACCAGTTCAACTGGCTCTGGTTCATACCCATCGGTACAGGATACAGCTGTAAACAACAATCCAACTCCGATTAGCGTCAAATATTTATTTCGTATCATAGATATCATAGTATATTAGAATTTAACATTAATACCTGTGCTGATGCAACGTTGTAGCGGATAGTTACCGAAGCTAACTTCGGGATCAACGAGTTCATTAGCAGCTTTTGTGAATAAGTTTTGTCCACTTACGAAAACTTTCACACGTGCTCCACCCAAATAATTACGACAGAATGAATCAGGTAAGTTATATCCTAAACTAACATTTTTCAACCGAATATAATTACCGGAACGTAACCAAAAAGAAGAGCCCCAGCCATTGCCTTGATTATACTTATTACCACCAGCACTCAACCTCGGGAAAGTTGCAGTAGCAGCAGTTTCTGGAGTCCATCGATCCAGCATATTCTCATATGCCTGTCCATAAACTTGTCCTTGAGTTTGAAAACCTTCCAATAAATTCCAATCACTCATTAAAACATCTTTATTGTACACTCCTTGCCAAAACATTGAGAATTCTAATCCACGCCATTCGAAACCTAAATCAATACCAAAATAAGAGAGTGGTTTATCGCCACCAATCATTACCTTATCAAAGTCATTGATAACTCCATCGTTATTCTGATCTTTGTACTTGATATCACCAGGCTGAATATTGTTAAATCCTTCAATTACAGGACTCTTTGTAATTTCGTCTTGAGAAGTGAAAAAACCTTCTGCTACCAAACCGAAGATTGCCCCTTTGGGTTTACCTGTAGTACGCAGATATTCATAAGGCACTTTTTGTTCATCTTTATATAACACTTTACTTTGCTCACAACTCCAGTTAGCAGATGCATAATAATTAAAATCGCCAACGTGATCTTGATAGGTAATTGAGAATTCGCCTCCATACCAACGTTCTTTAGCAATATTTTCATCTGGATAATTCTGGCCAATTAGTTCGATACTTTTTCCACGAGCCTGCAACAAGTCATAATATTTATCATTAAAATAATCAGCAGTTACCTGTAATTTGTTGTTAAACAAAGCTATATCTACACCAATATTCAGTTTATTGCCTTTTTCCCACGTTTGATATAAATTTGCCAGTTTATCTTTTTCTGTAAAACTTCCTGAACTTTGTCCTAAATTAGTCCCCAACCGATAATCATCACCTCCTGAGGAATAAGTCTGATAATACGTATAATACCCAGCATTATTCATACCATTACCTGTCTTACCATACACACCGCGTATCTTTAGTTGATTCAGCCACTCACAGTTTTCCATAAAATTCTCTTTGCTGATATCCCATCCTAAACCGAAAGCGTAAAAGGTTCCCCACCTTCTGCCTGGAGCATAACGATTGTAATAACTTTCACTTAATGCTACCTGTGCAAAATATCGCTCCGCATAATCATAAGAGACATCACCTATAATATTTGATGGATATTCAGGAAGATCCCAGTTAGTAAGAGTATTTCGCGTATCTCCTAGAACACTGGCCTTAAATTTGTGCTTACCAAATTGACGTTCATAATCAACAGCAAGCTGACCATACATCTGCCGATAGGTAGACACAGAACTAAATGAATTTGATTGCGTTTTCTTTTCTCCATACCGAGTATAAACGTCATTGCCATCCTTATCAATAGTATAATCAAAAACTTCGGAAGTTTTTGTTCGTTTCGTAGTCGAACGATTCTGAGAAGTTACACTACCTACCATACGAACAGACAAGCCTTTAACTAACTTACCAAAATCATAGCGCAAATTAATAGCTCCCAATACATCCCGAGCCCCATCTGTTATATAACCAGAGTTAATAGTCTGCGATAACAAATTATTATTGAACGACTGACTACCTCCCCATGATCCATCTGGATTTGTCACAGGATATGCATTACTTGGAGTAGAATAAATTGAACTGAGAATATCATCATACCCATTTCCAGTCCCTCCTGGTTGGGTACCTTCTTCTATACGTCCCATCAAAGTAACTTTTGCAGTCAAATCATCAGTAATATTGATGTTCACTTTAGAAGAAATCATATAACGATCAAATGTCATATTTGTATCGTGAGCATCTCCACCTGGATTTTTAAATAATCCATTTTCACCTACATAGCCTACACTAATAAAATATTGTGCATACTTGTTACCGCCTGTAGCATTCAAATTATAAGACTGAGTAGTCGAATTTTTGTTCATCAGTTCATCACACCAGTTCACACTTGGATGTGTATACGGACTGGAATGATCACGAAACTTAATAAAGTCATCATAAGAATAAAAGGGATTTTTACCATCATTCAGCAACGCCTCATTCAATAAATAAGCATATTGAGAAGTAGACAGCGGATTTAGTTTTTTCACTGAACTCTGCACACCAAACCGTCCAGTAAATGATAACTGAAATCCCTGTTTGATAGGATCTTTAGTAGTAATTACTAATGCACCACGGGAACTGCGCATCCCCAAAAACATAGATGACAAAGCATCCTTCTGAATTGATACCGATTCAATAGCATCAGGATCGATAGAATATAATTCTCTTTGCACACCATCCACTACCACCACCGGTGCATTGTGGCGTGATAGAACATTAAATTCCGTATTATCACTATATGCCTCTTTACCCAATGTAGGGCTATTAAAGTTAAAGATGGTTCCAGAAGAACTGGATTCAATTTGACTCTTACGTGCACCACGAGTACGTACAATATCTAGTCCTGGTAAACGCCCTTGTAATGAAGGAAGAATAGTAGTTCCCATCAATGAACTAACCTGATCTGTATAAACCGTAGCAGCTGAACCTAAATAGCTTGCTTTATCTTTCGTATCATAAGGTCCATTTATTACATCTGGAAATTTCACGAACTCTTCTGTCAACGTTACTTTAAAAATACGTTCCTGATTTCTTAGCTTGTTCACCTTAATTTCCTTATGTAAAAAACCTGGATGAGAAAAACGAAGCATATCGCCCTTCTTATACTGAAATTCAAAAGTACCATCATCACCTGTCACAGTCTTAAAATCAGTATTCTTCATCGTGATTACAACACCCGAGACAGGATTGCCATATTGATCGATTACCTTACCTGTAATATTAGCCGTTCCTCCTGCTTCTTGAGCCACCGCATTCAAATGTCCCAAGCCAAGTAGTAGCCACATTACAAAACATGTGAAACAGTACCGACTATTTCTTTTATTCAAAATATTACGCATATAATCTTTTTTTAAGGTTAAACTCTATTCACATTGAAATTCGAATACGAAAGGCTCTTTTATTCCTTCTTCTACCTCTTCTCCTTCATTATCTCTACTGTCATCTGACTGGGAAATAGATACTGTTCCATCTTCATTTGTGAAAATATACTCTATACGAGAAATTGTTTCACCGTCCGGAATGTTAAAAAATCCACCAGGCCAAAGAGTTACATTATATCTTGGCAATTTCGTTTCTCTTTTCATTAGTGTTTTCGCACTCTTTTCATTGACTGTATATATCTTTCCTTCTATCGTATAAGCAGTAGCTTCTATATACACATTCTCAGCTTTTATCAATTCATTGGTATTAATATCCCCTTGAAAAGTGAATGTTACATAATCATCTTGTAAAGCAGACAAAGGTTCAATTTGATAATAGTGCGTAGAACAAAAATCAATCACAGTACCTGATCCTTCTACCACTTCAAAGCAATCATCAGCATCCTTAACAGAATAATGAGCCTCGTCTCCTCCAATCCCATCACTAGAGTGATTGATAAAAAAACTTGGTCGGAATTTTAAGTTGCTTTTTCCTGAATTACACTTAATTGTTACTGTATAATGTATTGTTCCATTTACACTAGGATAGTTATCCGATTTAAATGCAATCCATTCCATATCGTTCAAGACATTGCCTCGTACACCATATTTTTTTTTCAATGCCGCTGACCAACTCATACCTTTATAATTTGCAGGCTGTTCAGTATCTGGAATTACTGTCATTTTGTGATCCACTTCCGTTTCATACCTATCTTCTCTGTATGTCACAGTTGCATTCTGACGTACATTCCAACTTCTTGGAGCCAAGAATCCAACAATAAACGTTTCATTGCTTGCATCACCATCGATGTTTATTTCTCCACTAAACGTAAAAGTTGCAATTTCACCAGCCTTAATATAGGCAACCATCTCTCCGGCCTCGTTCTCTTGTTTAACATTTACCTCCTTAATCAAAAAGGAACATCCAAAGACTATTAAGGAAAGTACCAACAAAAAAAAGATTTTTATTCTATGTTTTTTAAAATAATATTTCATAAGCTTTTCTTTTTAAATCATTCTTCTATTTTTTCAAAAGAATAAACATAAGAGTTGCTCGAGCATCCCGGACTAATTGTAAGGGTTATATGGCGTTTCCCTTGTACAATCGGGTAAGTGATTTCAGTTATAGCTTCTCTTTCAGCACCTTCCTCCTGAAAAGTTAAGAAAAAAGGATATGTCAAATTATCAATTCTCCATGTACCATTTTTCTTTACTAAAAAAGGGAGATAGTTTTCAATATTATATGTATTATCTTTATTCATAATCAGACGAAACTGACTAAAGTCCATCACTTCAGATATATCCGTTCCATTGCGTACAACAGTTTTTAATTGCCACTTCCCATCTAACTGCTTTGGTACTTCCATATAAGAATCAGGAGCTATTTCATCTTTAAATGTATTGCAAGCACTCACAGTACCTAATAAGACGAAAAGTAAAACCGTAGTTTGTATTTTAAATCTCATATTTCTTATTTTTAATATAACAATCATTCCTATTCATAATAAGGATTCTGCAACAAATCCGGTGATTTCACAGTCTCTTTATAAGGTATTGGATAAAAATACATCGCTTTACGGAAGGT
>OGNG01000924.1_pt1 | contig 15145 bp, 9 predicted proteins | sample 1573431 | NCBI WGS metagenome assembly OGNG01 (sample SAMEA2581927, study PRJEB24529) | metagenome | biome: Human gut stool | place: China | collected 2011
CCCGCCGTTGTTGTAGAAGCAATCCCTGCAAAAAGCAGTGCTATTGCAAAAATATGTGCTGCATTCTCACCTAAAAGCGGCACCAGCAGCTCCTGAGCCTGCTGTAATTCACTGACACTAACTCCATGAACAAAAAATGTTGCAGCGGCCAGCAAAATCATGGCACTGTTGATCGCCCAGCCGATACTCATAGAAAATAAAGTATCGACAAATTCAAAACGCAGCTGTTTTTCCATCAATGCCTTATCTTCCAGGTTCCAATGCCTGCTTTGAATAATTTCAGAATGCAGAAATAAATTATGCGGCATAATTACAGCACCTAAAATACTCATTACCACCAGCATCGAGCCTGCTGGAATATTAGGCACAGTCCAGCTGACAACGGCCTGCGGCCAATCAACATGTACCATTGAAATTTCAAATAAATAAGACATGGCAATAACAGAAACAAAACCCGCTATCCATGTTTCCAAACGACTGTAGGAATTTGTCCACAACATCAGCGTGCAAACGATAGCGGTAATCACAGCACCAGCCATAATTGGAATGCCAAACAACATATTAAGTGCAATTGCCGCACCCAAAATTTCAGCTAAAGCAGTTGCCTGTGCCGCCATAATAGCAGTAACCAGAATTGGACGTGAAATACGCTTAGGTAAAAATCTTGTCGCTGCTTCCGATAAACATTCACCTGTGACGATGCCCAGATGAGCTACATTATGCTGCAGCAAAATCAACATCAGAGTTGATAACGTTACGACCCACAGCAAAGCATACCCGTAATCGGCGCCGGCCGCCAAATTAGCAGCCCAGTTTCCTGGATCGATAAATCCCACCGTTACCAAAATACCAGGTCCGATAAAACGCAAAAGTTCTTTCGCTTCTTTACTTTGCTTGTGAATCTGTGAAAGTTTATTTTTAAACACATTTAACATGCACTTCACTCCACATTAAAATTAAATTATTATCTATTGATAATATTATAAAGCTATTTAATTGAAGAGACAAGCTACGCAAATTATATATTTTAATTATTTAGTTACGATATCATACAAAAACCCCTCCCATATTATTATATGTGGAAGGGGTTTTAATTTTAATAAGCTTCTGACCATAAAACCAGTTCATCACCATACAGCGATTTTTTTAAATCAATAACGCGCTGGTTAGAACTGCCTCGAAAACGCAGATTGGGATTTTTTAAATCGAGCTTAAATTCGCCGTCTACTAAAACGTCTATATAAGAAAGCATCTCCTCAGTAACCGGCCAATCACATAAACGACCCGTAAGAAGATCCTGTTCAAAATCATACCCGGTATAACACCAGATCGTTTTTTCAGGATAAGCCTTACGTACCTTACGCAGCAACGGCAAAAGTGCCTGTTGATTAGACGGTTCAAAAGGCTCGCCGCCCAAAAGCGAAAGCCCGCGGATAAACCAGGGCTCCAATCCTCTGACGATTGTATCTTCTTCTGTTTCTGTAAAAGGAGCACCATAATTAAAGTCCCATGCTTCCGGGTTAAAACACCCTTTGCACTGGTGAGTGCAGCCGCTGACGAACAGCGACACACGCACTCCCGGCCCATTGGCGGTATCATGGGTCTTTATCGTAGCGTAATTCATTTATAACGCCTCCCGCTTACAGATGCAGGACGCGGGATTTGATTTCTTTAGTCTTACCCACGTTCCAGAAATTTTCACCTAAATAGCCACAAGTACGGCGAGTAACATTCATTAAAGTCTGATTTTTATTACCGCAGTTAGGGCACTCCCATTCCAAATCATCGTTGATGATAATCTCACCATCAAATCCGCACACATGGCAGTAATCTGATTTAGTATTAAATTCAGCATATTGAATATTGTCATAAATAAAGCGAACAACATCTTCCATTGCTTCCAGGTTATGGCGCATATTAGGAATTTCGACATAGGAAATAGCGCCGCCCGAAGAAATACGCTGGAACTGGCTTTCAAAATTGAATTTACTAAAGGCGTCGATATCCTCACGAACATCTACGTGGTAAGAATTAGTATAATAGCCTTTATCCGTTACATCGGCAATAGTACCAAACCGTTCTTTGTCAATACGGGCAAAACGATAGCACAATGATTCAGCAGGCGTACCATATAAGGCAAAACCTAACCCTGTTTCTTTTTTCCATTTATCACAGGCAGCACGCAGATATTTCATCACGCGCAAAGCAAATTCTTCCCCTTCAGGTGTTGTGTGGCTGACATCTTTCATTAACTTAGTCATTTCGTACAAACCAATATAACCGAGTGAAATAGTAGAATAGCCTTTTTCCAGATATTTATCAATAACTTCGCCTTTTTCCAAGCGTGCAATCGCTCCATACTGCCAATGTACAGGGCTGACGTCACTGCGAATACCCTTTAATGAGTTATGACGGCACATCAAAGCTTCATAACAAAGCTGTAAGCGTTCATCCAGCAATGGCCAGAATTTTTCTTCGTCGCCATGTGCCAAAATAGCCACCTGAGGCAAATTCAAAGATACGACACCCTGATTGAAACGGCCTTCGAATTTGTAATTACCTTCGTCATCCTTCCAGGCAGCCAAAAAACTACGGCAGCCCATCGGTGCGAAAACATTTCCTTCATAATTCTCACGCATTTTTTTAGCAGAGATATAGTCAGGATATAAACGTTTAGCGCTGCATTTTACAGCCAGCTTAGTAATATAATCATACTTACCGCCCTTCAGGCAGTTATGTTCATCAAGCACATAAACCAGCTTCGGGAAAGCAGGCGTTACAAAAACGCCTTTATCATTTTTAATGCCTTCCAACCGTTGCCGCAAAATCTCTTCTACTATCATTGCATTTTCTTCCAGATATTCATCGTCCGCCTGCAGATTAAGGAAGATAGTGACAAACGGAGATTGTCCGTTTGTTGTCATCAAAGTATTAATCTGGTATTGAATTGTCTGCACACCGCTGCGCAGCTCATCCTGCAAACGTCTTTTTGTAAGGCGCTCTACAACTTCATCAGCAACACTGTCACCGACCTCAGCTTTGATCGTCAGTTTGAATTTTTCATAGCTGCGGCGCAGATATTTGCCTAAATGACGAATATCGACAGACTGCCCACCATACTGGCTGCTGGCTACTGAAGCGATGATCTGAGTCATTACTGTACAAGCCACCTGAAAACTTTTCGGGCTTTCGATCAGTTTACCGTTCATTACAGTGCCGTTATCCAGCATATCGCCAACATTGATCAGGCAACAGTTGAAAATAGGCTGTACGAAGTAATCAGCATCGTGAAAATGGATAGCGCCCTCATCATGGGCTTTAGAAATCTTTTCCGGCAGGATCAGACGGCGGGTCAGGTCCTTGGAAACCTCGCCGGCAATCAGATCGCGCTGAGTAGAAGCCATAACAGCATTTTTATTAGAGTTTTCCTCCATAACATCTTTATTACTGTTACGGATCAGAGATAAAATGGATTCATCAGTCGTGTTAGCCTTACGCACCAAAGCGCGAGTATAGCGGTAAATAATATAAGACTTGGCCAGGTTGAATTTCCCCTCGTCCATAAGCTGATGCTCTACCATATCCTGTATATCTTCAACCAAAAGACGCATACGGTTTTTACTTTCCACATAATGAGCGATAGCTTCGATACGTTCCTGATCGATACGGTCTTCCGGTTCGACTACCTGATTGGCTTTCTGGATAGCAACTATAATCTTGCTGCTGTCAAAATCGGCAGTACTGCCATCACGTTTGATTACTTTCATAACTGACGCCTTCTTTCATAATTTCTTATCGTTAACGCCAAACAAAAATTATTATTTATGCGTAAAATTTACATTATCATCATAGCACAGCGCATTGTTAATGTAAAGCCAAAAATTACTAGATGTTGTGTTTTATTTTGCACATGCAACCATATTTGGTAGAAAACTTTCTTTTGCAATATTTAAAGAAGGTCTCATAAATACTACTTTCGGTATCGAAATAAACACAAAAAAGACGGCTTAAGCCGCCTTTTTTAGAAAATCACAGCAAACTGTACACTCTTACAAAATTGCCTTCTGCTAATGCCCAAACAGCAATATTTAACTGCAACGACACAACAGCTGAATAATACTCCCTGCTCTTATTACCATTTTTCAGGAATCCCAGCGAATGTATCCACTACAATCATCGCCGCTGTAGCCTTAGCCACCAGGGTATCATTGTCCAGATCGCGCACTTCGATATTGATGGTTACCAATCTGTCGTCAGCGTGTGTTATCCGTGAAGTAGCGCTGATCGTCGTACCCACCGGTGCGCCTTTGATAAAATCTGTAGCAATAGTTGATGTCACTACCCTTTTACCTATCGTTGCACCTGCAATGCCTGTAGCATTATCAGCCAGCGTTGCAACCAGTCCTCCATGCGCCATACCATTAAGATTAGCATGCCGCTTAGGATCTACTTTTACTGCAACTGTAGCGCTGCCGCAAGACATATCTACGATGTAAATGCCGCACTCCTGCATAAAATTATTATGCGAATAAATTTCGCTGACCTTTGCTTTGATCTTTTCCGCTTCAACCACAGGGAGTTCCTCCTTAACGCCGTCTTATGCCAGACATTCAGCCAGGTCTGCTGCAAAATCTGCGCTTGCTTCCAGATTATCGATAAGCCCGCACAGCTTGGCCGTTTTTTCTTCGCCGTAAACAGGAGCAGCCAAAGACATAAATTTTGCAACACTTTCATCCCAGCTCATCGGATTAGGCGGATCTCCTTTCGGAAAATCTACCTGTAACTCCAATACTCGCCCATCTTTACAGCGAACGATAAGCTTTGATGCCAGTTTTGCAGCATCAGCAGCATGTACCGCCTCGATCGCAGCATCACGCATGACCTTGGTCTTCGCCATCAAGCTACGGACTTCAGCATCACCAATAACTTCCGTCAGGAAGCGATCAACACCCATATCGCCGTATTTGAGCATCCCGGCAACACAATATTGGATACTGAACTTGCAGCCATACGGATTTTCAGGCTGAGGATTATTGATCAAAAAATCAGTGATCTCATTGACTAAAATCTCTATCGCTTCAACATCATCAGGCTTCAATCCATGCTCAGTACGCAGCACCTGCATCGCATACAGCGCGGCATGAGAATGTTTACAGCAGGCATAAGGTTTGAACGAATTATTATCAATCTTATATATACCATCATTCAGCCCATCCGTCAATTTTTCCAAATGCGGCTCTGTGACCATAGCCCGGCAAAAGCCTTTTTCTCCTTCCAATATCTTTGTCGCACCAGTAAAACCAGCACGGGCCAGATATGCTGAAAGTACGCCGGCATATGAACTTTTACCGGCATGCAGAGTTTTGCTCATTGCGCCCTCTTTCAAAAATTCCCACAACCCTGCCGCCTGTGTACCAGCACTGCCAAGACATTGCAGCGTCGCAGCCGCATCAAGACCTAAAACCTTCGCTGCCGAAGCGGCAGCGCCTAAGGTACCTGCTGTACCGGTAGTATGCCAGAAGAAATAGGACTCAGGGATAACGGATTCGCCCACGCGGCCGCCAACCTCATATCCTGCTACTACAGCTGCCAACATATCTTTACCGCTTTTATGCTCCGCCTCAGCAATGGCAAATACCGGCGGTACAACTACTGTAGCCAGATGTATAATAGATGGATTATGAAGGTCATCAAAATCAAGGGAATGGGAAGCGCTTCCATTACAAAATGAAGCATTTAAAGCAGTAGTTTGTTCCGTCTGTCCAGCCAAAACTGTAGACTGTGCCTTACCCCCGCCATCCAGCAGCAACTTACGAATGATTTGGATAGGTTTTTCCTGCGAACCGCGAATACAGACTCCCAGCCAATCTAAAATACACTGCTTTGTAATCCGAACCGTTTCCGGACTCAATTTATCATATTGTACGCTTGCCACAAAATCAGCCAATGCTTTCGTTGTCATAACAATCAACTCCGTTCTTTCACTCACAACCTGTCAGTCAGATCAGAACATGGAACCGTCCTGTCTATATTCTCCGAATATTTCTTTCATCACGCCGCATATTTCTCCCAAAGTGGCATAAGTTTTAACAGCGTCAATCAGATAAGGCATCAAATTTTCTTCGCCGGCGCAAGCTTGCTTCAGCGCCGTTAAAGCAGCATCGACGGCTCACGTCCGTCTTTCATCTTTTCGACTTTGGCAATCTGGCGTTCAGCAACACTAAGGTCAGCAGTCAGAACATCCTGTTCCGCCAGTTGTTTATTATCAACAAACTTATTAACACCGACAACTATAGACCGTTTAGTTTCGATATCGCGTTGATCTTCATAAGCATGAGCTGACATTTCCCCCTGCATATAGCCTTGCTCGATAGCAGCTACAGCACCGCCCATAGCATCAATTTTTTTGATATATTCATAAGCTTCTGCTTCCATCCTATCCGTCAGGGCTTCTACATAATAGGAACCTGCCAGCGGATCAATAGTATCGGTAATACCACTTTCATACGCCAGCATCTGTTGAGTACGCAATGCCAGAGTAGCCGACTCTTCAGTTGGTAAAGCAATCGCTTCATCATAAGCACAGCAGGCCATAGACTGAATACCGCCTAAAACGGCGGACAACGCCTGCCAGGTAATACGGGCTACGTTATTAAGCGGCTGCTGAGCAGTCAGAACACTGCCGGCAGTATGCACATGCACACGCAGCATCTGTGCTTTCGGTACTGTAGCACCATAACGTTCTTTCATAATGCGCGCCCACAAACGGCGTGCCGCACGGAATTTAGCAACTTCCTCAAACATATTAAGTCCGGCAGTAAAGATCCAGGAAATACCAGGAGCAAAATCATCTACTTTCTGTCCGGCCTTGATTGCCGCATCAATATAAGCCATCGCATTAGCAAATGCAAAAGCGATTTCCTGTACACAGGAAGCACCGGCTTCACGAATATGGTAAGCACCTACGCTGATCGTATTCCATTTTGGAATACTCTTAGAGCAATATTCAAAAGTATCGGTAATCAGCCGCATCGAAGGCCGTGGTGGGAAAATATATGTGCCACGGGCAATATATTCTTTTAAAATATCATTTTGAATGGTGCCTTTTAATTGTTCCGGCTTAACACCCTGCTGTTCGGCAACAGCAACGTACATCGCCAAAAGCACTGCAGCCGGGCCGTTAATAGTCATAGAAGTACTGACTTTATCCAAAGGAATTCCTTCAAAAAGCTTTTCCATATCAGCCAGCGAATCAATAGCCACGCCAACTTTACCAACTTCACCATGCGAAAGCTCCGCATCGGAATCAAGTCCGATCTGTGTCGGCAGGTCCATAGCTACCGACAGGCCGGTTTGACCTGCTTCCAGCAAATATTTATAACGGGCATTGGTTTCCTCAGCTGTAGCAAAGCCTGCATAAGCGCGCATCGTCCACAACCGCCCACGATACATAGTCGGCTGTACGCCGCGTGTAAAAGGGTATTGTCCAGGGAACCCGCTTTTAGAGCAGTAATCAAAACCTTCTACATCCAAAGGAGTATACACGTGTTTTTCTTTAAATTCTTTTCTTTCAGGAAATTTGGCATTGGCTTTAGCAACCTTTGCTTCATAATCCGCCAGTCCCTGTTTGATTTCTTCATAATTAGTCATGTCATTGACCCCTTTCTCATTCCGCTTCGCTGTTTACAGCATAGTGCCGGTTTCATAAAATTTTTTCTGCATATCGAAACAATGTGCCAAATCAATTGGCATATGGGCGTTTTTTTGTTGTGCAAACCTCAGATATTCCAAAAGCTGCGGCCGAAAATCAGGATGTGCGCAGTTATTTATGATAGCTTTAGCACGTTTGACGGGACTCAAACCACGGATGTCGGCCACACCCTGTTCAGTAATAAAGACCATCGTGTCATGTTCAGTATGGTCTGCATGAGTAACCATAGGTACTACACTGGAAATCGAGCCGCATTTCGCTGTAGACGGCGTTGAAAAAATCGTAAGGAAACCGTTACGCATATAATCACCGCTGCCGCCAATACCATTCATCATCGTGCAGCCCATAACATGCGTTGAATTAGCCTGCCCGTAGATATCAAATTCCAACGGCGTATTCATGGCAATAACTCCCAAACGCCTGATAACCTCGGGGTGATTACTGATATCAAGCGGTCTTAAAACAATACTCTTACGATACAAATCAGGATCTTCCTTGTACATCTCCCAAACCGAAGGCGAAGGAGTAAACGCGCAGCCGGAGGCTTTAGCGATCTTGCCCAGCTTGATCAGACGGAATACAGAATCCTGTAAAATCTCGGAATACATTTCCAGATTTTCAAATCTGGATTTGGCCAGTCCTAAAAGAACCGCATTGGCAATACTGCCGACACCGGACTGCAAGGGCAGCATTTTCTCCGGCAAACGTCCCATCTTTTGTTCATACTCTAAAAATTCCACCAAATTCTCAGCAATTTTGATGCTTGCTGTATCAGGAGCAGTCAAGTCACGCACATGATCCAAAATATCAGACTCCACGATACAATCGATACGATCGATACCGCATTCTACATAAGGTTTACCTATCCTGTCTCCCGCATGATAAATTGGAATCTCAGTTCTATTTGGCGGGATCGCCGGAATATAGATATCATGCATACCTTCCAGATTCAAAGGAATCGAAGTATTGACTTCGATAATGATTTTCTTCGCATGCTTCACAAAAATCGGCGCATTACCAACACCAGGACCTAAAATAATATTACCTTCTGCAGTAATTGCCGTAGCTTCAATGATAGCTACATCTACATCACCAAAAAAACCATAATCTACCTGCTGTCCGAAATGGCTCAAATGTTGGTCAACATATTCAATCTTGCCTTCATTGATGCCCTTTTTCATGCTTTTGTTGGACGCGGCATAATACGGCATCCTGCCTTTTATAGCGTCAACTGCCGCCAACTCCTCTTCAATTTCCGGACCAACAGAAGCGCCGCTCCAGATATTGATACGGCAGCTTTTACCTTCTTTGATAGCTTTGGCTAAAGCTATCGTTGTTTTTTTAGGATAGCCGGATGGGGTAAAACCACTGACGCCCACATTCATTCCATCAGTAATCAGCGCCGCAGCTTCTTCCGGAGTAACGATTTTGTCAAACAACTGCGGATTTCTTAATCTCGTGCTGTCTAACATTTTCATCCCTTCTTTCCCAGATTTAAATTTCTCATACACCTTTCTTCACTTTCAGTATAATTCCGGAAACTTATAACGTAAAATACCAAAAAGCAATAGAAAATATTAATTTATTTGATATGTTTAAATTTGGTTTTCGAGTTTAAATTTACACTTTTCTTTATTTCTATTCATAAAATTCAATTGATGTAATATTACTTTTATAAAAAATTCATTCTAACAACATTTGCCATTTTCATTGACAATATCTATCTTTAAACATCAAAATAATTGATATAATTTATAAGTTTTATTTATATGCTTATCTAAAGTTATAAAAATTTTTTCAGAAAAAGATAGGTTTAAGCTGCTTTATCATCTATAATGTAGTTAAACGATAAACAAACTACAGTTAGCTTAAACTTAAATCTATATTGCCAGTAACAGGAGGAGAGCAGACTATGGACATGGAATATTACCGCAATTTTATTGCCATCGTCGAAGCAGGAAGTCTTTCAGCGGCATCCAAGCGCGTACACGTTGCCCAGCCGGCCCTCAGTAATCAACTGAAGCTGCTGCAGAAAAAATTCGGCACTCAGCTAGTCAATATCCGTCGCGGCGTACATAATATAGAATTGACCAATGCCGGCTGCATTCTTTATAACAAAGCTAAATATCTCTGTTCGCTGGAAGATGATACCCAACGGGAAATATCGGACTGCGTCAACGGCTATACAGGTACTCTGCGAGTCGGCCTGTCGCCTTCGATGTCGATTTCCTTTATTCAAACTTACCTCAGCAAATTTTCCAAAGAATATCCGCAGATCAACTATGAGCTGTACGAAGTTTCCATCTTGGAACAAATCAATCAGATGCTGACCGGGAAAACGGAGATCGGCGTTGCCAATGCTCCGCTGACACAGGAAAGCCGGTTTGATACTATCTATACCAAGCAGGAGCGCCTTGTTGCAGTAATGCACAAAGACAATCCCTGGCTGCCGGCAGACGACAAAGCTCTGCTTTTGGCACATATGGAAGATATGCCCATCTGCCTGTCACGCGGCTGTTCGACTTTATTTTTAAACGTTTGTTCCGATTCCATGATCTTCCCGCAGATCCTGAGCATTAATTCTACTAAACTGTCTACAATAGCCTGGGCAAAAGAAAATGCCGGCATCGCCGTCGTACCGGCTTCACCGGGTGAAATTTTTGACAACGATCTGATTTGCAAGATCATCCGCGATGACAGACTATTCCTGAATAAAACGCTATCTATTGTTAAAGGACGTCCACTTTCCAATGTCGCCCAACTGTTTTTAAACTATTTTTCACAGCATTCCTAAGCTTCAAAAATTGTTTAAGAAGGTGAAATTATGATTACCATTACCAACAAAACCGACTGCTGCGGCTGCGGAGCCTGTGCCAGTCGCTGCGTGACCTCCTGCATCACTATGGCACCAGACGAAGAAGGCTTCAATTATCCGCTGGTCGATACTGACAAATGTATCCACTGCGGTTTGTGTGAACGCGTTTGTCCTCTGCTGCACAAACCTCAACCTCATGAGATTTTAGCTGTTATCGGCTGTAAAAATAAAAACGAAGCCGTTCGCTTTGTCAGCTCCAGCGGCGGTTTTTTCTCCCTGGCTGCCGAAAAAATCCTGGGACGTCAGGGGACAGTCTTCGGGGCGGCCTTTGACGACAACTGGCACGTTAGACATATCGCTGTCACAAGCGTCAATGCAATAAATAAATTACGCGGTTCCAAATATGTACAAAGCGATATCAGCACTACCTACCAGGACGCCGAAAAACTGCTTCAGGCAGGCCATACTGTTTTATTCAGCGGTACGCCGTGCCAGATCGGAGGCTTGAAAGGATATCTGCGTAAAGACTATGAAAGGCTTTATACCATTGACGTAGTCTGCCATGGGGTTCCCAGTCCCAAAGTCTACCAGAAACGACTGGACGAAGTCACCGAGCTTTCGTCATCACCGGTAATAAAAGTCAATTTCCGCGATAAAACTCCCGGTTGGAAACGCTTTAATATCGTTTTTCAAACTGAAAACCATATCTTTGCAACACATAAACGCCGCGGTCCATATATGCGTTTATTCCTGAATAATGTCAGTACTCGCCCTTCCTGTTCCGACTGCGCTTTTAACAATAAACACAGCCTGGCTGATCTGACGATAGCCGACTATTGGGGCGTCAATAAGCATTTCCCGCTTTTTGATGACGATAAGGGTGTTACGCTGGTCCTCGTCAATACAGAAAAAGGCGTCGGACTTTTTGCAGATTGCCAAAGCGAGCTGGAATGCCAGCAAACAGACTTTAAGCGCGGCGCCGAATACAACGCTGCTTTATCCCAAAAAATGACACCCCATCCTTCCCGACAATTGTTCTTCGCTGAGTTGGATCACAAAAGCCTTTCTGCCTTAGCCAACGAAATATTAGGTACTGCTGAAAATTAAAACAAACTCCCTGGGCAAATATGTCCAGGGAGTTTGTTTTAATTGTAATAATCACCACAATATTTGTTTCACTTTATTATATTTTTATATTATAATTAGTTTATAAAAGTTTTCCTTCAATTATAAAGGATACGGAAGGTATTTATAATGAATTCCGAAAGAAACGTCCTCAAACTTATCAACGATATCAGTAATCTAACATTATTCGTCGTAGATCAGTCAACTCTGCAGATACTTTACTGCAATCAGACTGCTGCAAAAGCAGGTTTCAGGAGAGGTGTATTCTATCATCCTGACACTCTCAGCTTTGATGCCGTCAATTTTCATCAGGGTGATTATCAGTATTTTGCTGAAAAATCTATTTTAGGAAGCAACGTAGATGTCCGAGTGAAAAGAACTCTTTGGGACGATGAGGGCAGACAGATTCCTGCCTTAGCAATCTCTGTCACACCTCATATTTTTGCCGGCGAAGTCAAGATCAGGCACGACCATTCCAAAGATCTCCTGCAGGGCATCGATGTTCTCTTTGACGAATATGTAGTTATTGATCTTGTCGACGACCGTTATATTTCTCCGAAGCTCGGCCCTTGTGCTTCGGCATTTCCTCATGCCGGCGACTTTACTCAGGCCAATGATCTTTACGGTAAAATGCTTATCCATCCTGAAGACCGGCAGAAATTCTGGGAACTGACTTCAACAAAGAGCCTGCGTCAGAATATGCCGCAGGAAAATATGCATATCGTTGGCGAACTGCGCCGTCTTGTTGCGCCAGATAGCTTTGAATGGATTGAAACTCATCTAGTATCTACTATTGATGCTCAAACCGGGCACCTGAAAGTATTATGGTGCTACCGCAATATTGAAAAACAAAAACAATTTGAGTTGAGCCAACGCGAACAGACCGCCTGGATCGCTCAGTTAAGTGAAGAATATTATGCAGTTTACCTTGTTAATCTAAGTAATAACACTTTACGCGGCCTGCGTGTGCCAGAACAGTTCAAAAAAATCGTACATATGGAAGAATGCTATGATAAACAGTTTTCTATGTATGTAAACGAATTTGTAGACCCTAAATGGCAGCAGACACTCTTAAAAATTACCAACAGCACCTACATCATTGACCAGTTTGCCAACGATAATAACCGGATTGAGCATATTTTTAAAAATAAGCAGGGATTTTGGCTCAGTGTCAAGATCATTCCGGCACCAGGCTACTCTGACGCTTATCCTAATGCGGTACTGGCCTTAAGACCTGACCCAGAAAGTCGAACATTCACTCAGTGAAAAAACTGCCAAAATGGCAGTTGCGCATATGTATGCACTGGCAATCAGCGTCGATATGGAGCATCAGGGTTATAACTGTATCCATTATTCGGAAGAGATACTCTCGCTGCAAAAACGTGGCCGTTACCGTGATTTCTATGCCCAATTCCACCAACAGCTGCTGGACAGTGATAAAGCGCTTCTGTCAGGCATCTTTGATGCCAAACTTTACAGCAGACAAACCTATGCCGAAGGTGAACTGCGTATTTGGGATAAAAACAAAAAACTTCACTATTATACCTATTACAGTACCAGGATATCTACAATCGAAGGCGAAAAAATCATGCTGCTGCTGCGTAACATCGACGATAAAAAACAGCAGGAACATGAACTTGCATTACTCAGCGCCGACAGAATGCGCCATCATAATATCGCCAATGCGCTGGCTGAAATGTACTATGCAGTCTATTATGTCGACCTGCAGGAACATAGATTTTATATTCTGCGGCTTACCGAAATCATCACTGCCAATATGCTGAAAGGATTAGAAGATCATACCGAAGCCTGGACTACCTTCGTCAATAATTTTGTTCATGTGAAATTCCGCAAACAGTTATCAGAGGCTTTTGCTTTAGAAAATATTTATACAACATTGACTCAAAACAATAAAAACTCTGTCGAAATAGAGTTGCTGCGGCGTTTTGCCAACGACAAATACGAATGGGTACGTCTGGAAGCTCAGGCCATTAAAAATACCGAAGGAACTATCACAGGCTGCGTTATCGCTTTCCGGAATATCCATACACAAAAACTGGCCTACGAAAGACAACAGCAGGCATTAAAAGCTGCCCTGCTTTCTGCCGAAAAGGCCAATACCGCCAAAAGCGCTTTTTTGTCAAATATGAGCCACGATATCCGTACTCCAATGAACGCCATCATCGGTATGACTACAATCGCGCAGCAATACCTGTACGATCCTGTTCGTATTAACAGCTGCCTCAGCAAAATCGAGCTGGCTTCCAATCATCTTTTAGAGCTCATAAATGATATTCTCGATATGTCTAAGATCGAAAGCGGCAAATTATCACTTAAGGAATCGCCGCTCAATCTGGCTGAGCTTATTCACAATCTGATCTCACTCATCAATCCACAGTTAAAAGAACACCAGCACGAACTGCATGTAGAGACATATAATATCAGTGACGAATATCTGCTGGGTGACACTGTACGCCTTAATCAAATCTTCACTAATATCCTCAGCAATTCTATCAAATTTACGCCTCGAGGAGGAAAGCTCAAACTCGAGATCAAGCAATTAACGCTGGCGCCAACAGGGTATGGACACTTTCGTTTTGTTTTCAGCGATAACGGCATTGGCATGGACCAGGAATTTCTGCCGCACCTGTTCACTCCCTTCGAACGTTCCCAAACCTCAAATACTGATAGTATTGAAGGCACAGGCCTGGGTATGGCTATCACTAAAAATATTGTTGATTTGATGGGTGGTACTATTGAAGTCACCAGTGCTGCAGGCTCTGGAACCACCTTTACAGTCACCCTGCCACTGAAGCTGGCTGACAAGCAGCCCGTCCCGGTTTCTGCCATTCATTCCGAACTGCAGGCCCTGGTCATCGACTATGATCAAACTTATGCCTCTAATATCCTGCAGCAGCTACAGCAACTGCAAATTACCGGTCAAGCAGTACACAGTCTTAAAGAAGCAAATAACAAACTAGCAGCTGCCATAAAAAAAAGCAGTGACTATACGACAGCCATCATAGTCTATAACCCACAGCTGGATCTGGAAGCAATGTTAAACGGATTACGCCAACTGTCATCAACATTAAAGATAGCTTTGGCAATCACCTTCTCCGATCTCAGCCAGACCATTAAAGACTATTCTTTTGACGCACTCCTGATTCTGCCTCTGTTTGCTACTAACCTTGCACAGGTACTCAACAAAATGCATCAGACAAACACACCCAGAACACAGCATCTGCTGCCATCTGCTGCTAATGAACCTAACTGCAGCGACAAGCGGATACTTCTTGTTGAAGACAATCCGCTCAATATGGAAATCGCCTGTGAGTTGATTGGTATGACCGGTGCCATGATAGAAGAGGCCACTGACGGTGCTGCAGCACTGACAAAAATTGCTCAGGCACCTGAAAACCATTACGATCTTGTTTTCATGGATGTACAAATGCCTAAACTCAATGGGTACGATGCAACCAAAGCAATCCGCAAAC
>OGNG01000939.1_pt1 | contig 14853 bp, 8 predicted proteins | sample 1573431 | NCBI WGS metagenome assembly OGNG01 (sample SAMEA2581927, study PRJEB24529) | metagenome | biome: Human gut stool | place: China | collected 2011
AAGGTCTGCTTTTCGCGGCGGGCCTGCGTCTCGGTGACGATGGGCTCGGTCATCAGGGCGGTGGCGGCAGCGGCAGTGCCTTCAAAGGCGGCGCTCAGCAGGTAGAAACCGGAAAAGCGGAGAAACCGTTCCAGCGTGCTGGCGAGGGACCCCACAGCCGTGGCCAGCATGGAGAGCTGGGAGCAGTTGGCGGAGACCCGGAGGTAGTCGTCTGTCCGTCCGCACTGCTTGAGGCTGTCGTAAGTGAGGGCCGAGGCGGTGCCGGAGAACATAGCGTTGGCCAGTGCGCTCAGCGCCATCGCCAGGCAGATGAAAAAGAGGTCCGGCGCAATGGCCATCGGAAGGTTGGAGAGCACCATGCAGACCCCGCCGGCCACGAGGGTCTTTTTGCGGCCCAGCAGGTCAGCCGCCATGCCGCTCGGCACCTCGAAGGTGAGGCTGACCATGTGGAACACGCTCTCGGCAACGCCGATCTCCCACAGCGAGAAGCCCCGCGCGGCCAGCAGCGCCACCCACACGGCGTCGGTGATGCGCAGGCCGGAGAAAAAGTTGTTGGTATAGATGCAGGCAAGCTGCTTTTTCAGGTTGAGTTTATGATTCATGGGGGAACACCCTTTCTATTATTATGGATAGAAATGTGTACCCTTTGTAGGCTGTTTGCTGCCTTCCCTCGGCCAAAAGGCTCTCCCTTTTGGGAGAGCTGGCGCGTGAGCGCCTGAGAGAGCAAGCCCGGCATGGCAGAGTCTTTGTGCAGCGATAAGTTGTCTCTTTGTCAGAGTAAGAGTATCGCTGTATAGGAGCTTCTCCGTCAGCGGCCTTGCCCTCTCCGTCACCTTCGGTGACACCTCTCCCAAGGGGAGAGGCTTTGACAAAGGGAAAGCGTCTATGCAAAACAAAAGCGCCCCATAGCAAAGCTGCGGGGCGCATAGAACATGCTCCACGCTCTGCTGAAAGGTATAAAAGGGTACACTTCGAGCCGGAAAAGCTTAGGGGTTTCCTTTTTTGAAGAAAACGCAGCCGTTCCAACCCATCGCAGGTGTACCCTCCTTTCCGTAAAGCGTTGAGCTCAGCATACCATAATAACGACTGAAAAGCAAGAAAAATGCGGATATTCCTTAAAATCTGCCCGCTGTGCTTGCAAACCGCCCCAAAATGTGATAAGATGATTCTCGGTTATCAAAATGACCACGACCTGAATACTCCAAACGCAGCGACGGAGAGAGTAGGCAGGCGCACCGCAGCAAAGAGAGAAGCTTCACCGGCTGAGAGGGCTTCCGCGCGGGCGCAGGCTGAAGTTCGCTCCCGAGCGGCCGGCCTGAACGACAGTAGGGCCGGACGGTGCGCCCCGTTACGGCGTTTTGAGCGCCGCACGGCTTGCGAAAGAGCCGGGCGGAAACCGGGTGGTACCGCGGAGCTGTGAATTCTATGAGCTTCGTCCCTTTTGCCGGGCCTTTCAGGAGGCCGGGGCAGGGGACGGAGCTTTTTTGCTGTCCGCTGAACAACACGAATGAGAAGGAGAGAACATCCATGCAAGCAATGATCGACGAGCTGGCAAAGCAGGCCGAAGAGAGCCTGGGCCAGGTCTCTTCCAAAGAAACGCTGGCAACTTTCTGGCAGGAATATCTGAGCAAGAACGGCAAGATCCCCGCCCTGATGAAGGAGCTGCGCTCGGTCGCCCCCGACCAGCGCCCGGCCATGGGCAAGATCATCAACGAACTGAAGGCCAGGGTCCAGGCCGAGTATGACGCCGCTGCCGACAAGGTGAAGCAGGCTGAGCTTGCTGCCCGCAACGCCGCCGAGACGGTGGACATCACCCTGCCCGCCAAGACCCGCGCCGTGGGCGGTCTGCACCCCCTGACCCTCGTCACCAACCAGATCATCGACGTCTTCTCGGGCATGGGCTTTGCAGTGGCGGAGTCCCCCGAGATCGAGGACGACGACCACAACTTCACCCGCCTGAACGTCCCGAAGGACCATCCCGCCCGCGATATGCAGGACACCTTCTACCTGTCCGATGAGTTCCTGCTCCGCACCCAGACCTCCGGCGGCCAGATCCGCACCATGGACAGCCAGAAGCCTCCCATCAAGGTGCTCATCCCGGGCCGCGTCTTCCGCTCTGACTCCGACGCTACCCACAGCCCCATGTTCCACCAGATGGAGGGTCTGGTGGTGGATAAGGGCATCACGCTGGGCGATTTGCAGGGCGCTCTGAACACCTTCGTGCAGAAGCTGTTCGGTGCCGACACCCGCACCCGCCTGCGTCCCTCCTACTTCCCCTTCACGGAGCCCAGCGTCGAGGTGGACGTGAGCTGCTTCGAGTGCCACGGCAAGGGCTGCCCCCTGTGCAAGCACACCGGCTGGATCGAGGTGCTGGGCGGCGGCGTCGTCAACCGCAAAGTCCTCGAGAACTGCAGCATCGACCCGGACGAGTACTCCGGCTTCGCTTTCGGCATCGGCATCGAGCGCATCGCCATGCTGAAGTACGGCATCAACAACATCGGCCTGATGTTTGAGAACAACCTGCAGTTCCTCAAGCAGTTCCACGAATAAGAGGGGAGAGAGCAAACAATGAAAGTACCTTTCAGTTGGTTAAAAGAACTCGTCGATATTGACGTTACCGCACAGGAGCTTGAAGAAAAGCTTTTCTCCTGCGGCTTTGAAGTCGAGGAACTCATCCCGCTGGACGCCGGCATCAGCAAGGTCGTCGTGGGCAGGATCGTGGAGATGGAGCCTCAGGAAGGCACCCATCTGACCAAGTGCGTCGTGGACTGCGGCGAGTATGGCCACGACATCCGCATCAGCACCGGTGCAGCGAACATGAAGCTGGGCGACTGCGTGCCTGCCGCTCTGGACGGCTCCACCCTGCCCGGCGGCATCAAGATCAAGGCCCGCAAGATGCAGGGCGTCGAGTCCAACGGCATGCTCTGCTCCGGCGAGGAACTGGGCCTGAACGATGACCTGTTCCCGGGCTCTGAGGTCTACGGCCTGCTCATCCTGCCCGAGGACTCCGTCCCCGGCACCGACATCGCCCCCGTGGTGGGTCTGGATGACTACATCTTCGACATCTCCATCACCGCAAACCGTCCCGACTGCCAGTCGGTGCTGGGCATCGCCCGCGAGGTGGCCGCCATCCTCGGCAAGCCCCTGCACATGCCCGCCATGGACTACAACACCGTCTGCGACGCCGACGAGCCGATCAGCGTGAAGGTGGAGGCTCCGGACCTCTGCCCCCGCTACATGGCACACTACGTCCGCAATATCCGGATGAGCGAGTCTCCCCGCTGGATGAAGCGCCATCTGGCCCTGTGCGGCCTGCGCTCCATCAGCAATGTGGTCGATATTACCAACCACACCCTGCTGGAGATGGGCCAGCCCATGCACGCCTTCGACTTGAACAAGGTCGCCGGCCGCAGCATCACCGTCCGCCGCGCCGTGGAAGGCGAGAAGATCACCACCCTCGATGAGAAGGAGTTCACCCTGAACCCCAACAATCTGGTCATCTGCGATGCAGAGAAGCCGGTGGCTCTGGCCGGCATCATGGGCGGTGCAAACTCCGGCATGGACGACAACACCACCAGCCTGCTCTTCGAGTGCGCTACCTTCGCCCGCGACTCCGTCCGTAAGACCAGCCGCGCTCTGGGCCAGAACAGCGACTCTTCCGCCCGCTACGAGAAGGGCGTTGACCGCCACTCTCCCGAGCTGGGCCTTGCCCGCGCTCTGCACCTCATCCAGGAGCTGGACTGCGGCGACATCACCACACTGGAATACGATCTGACCGATGGCCGTCCTCTCGAGCGCAAGCACATCGTCACCACCCCGGCCAAGATCTGCGGCGTGCTGGGCATCACCGTGCCGGACCAGACCATGATCGACATCCTCAAGCGCCTCGAGTTCACCGTGGACGTGCAGGCCGACGGCAGCTGGGACGTCTCCGCACCCCTCTACCGTGAGGATGTGGAGAGCTTCCCCGACCTGGCCGAGGAAGTCATCCGTGAGTACGGCTATGACCACATCGTACCCACCTTCCTGAACACTGCCGCTGTCACCAACGGCGGTCTGAACTACGAGCAGAAGCAGCAGCTCAAGACCAAGCGTCTGCTGGCCGCACAGGGCTTCTATGAGGCTTCCACGCTGGCCTTCTATTCCAATGCCGAGTTCGATATGCTCCACATCCCGGCAGAGGATGAGGCCCGCAAGGCCATCCGCATCCTGAATCCCATCAGCGAGAACCTGTCCGTCATGCGCACCCTGCTGGCTCCGTCCATGCTGAACGTCATCGTGGACAACCTCAAGAAGGGCAACACTGAGGGCCGTCTGTTCGAGATGGCTCCCGTCTACCTTGCCAAGGAGCTGCCCATCAACGAGCATCCCCACGAGCGCCAGACCCTCTGCATCGGTGCCTTCGGCCCCGAAGAGGACTTCTTCACCGTCAAGGGCGCCCTAGAAGGACTGGCGGAGGGCTTTGACCTGACCTTCACCTATCAGCGTGAGACCACCAGCTGGCTCCACCCCGGCATCAGCGCCGCCGTCTACTGCAACGGCAAGCGTCTGGGCGTCTTCGGCAAGCTGGCCAACGAGATCAACGCGGAGCTGGAGATCGCCAAGGAGCAGAAGGACAGCCAGAACATCTATCTGGGCGAGCTGGACTATGAGGCTCTGATGTCCTGCGTCGAGGGTGAGCTGCGCTATAAGCCGCTGAGCCCCTATGCCGCTGTCAAGCGTGACCTGGCTCTGGTCTGCGACGAGGCTGTGGCCTGCGGCGACATCGAAGAGACCATCAGGAAGGCAAGCCCCCTCATCACGGAGGTCAAGCTGTTCGATATTTATCGCGGCGCAAACCTCGGCGAGGGCAAGAAGAGCATGGCTTTCTCCCTGACCCTCTCTGACCCCGCTGCCGAAGTCTCCAACGAGCAGGTGGAGCGCACCGTCAAGAAGGTGCTGGGCAACCTGAAGTTCAAGCTGGGCATCGAGATCCGCTGAACGGAAAGAATAAGAAATGAGTCCGTCTGTGCTGCCGGCACGGGCGGGCTTTTTCTTTGCGCCGATTTATGCTATACTTATCTTATATAGAAACACAGCAGGAGGATTCAGCGTGGAGGATTACCGCACCATCCGGGGGACAGCCATCGGAGAATACGAAGAGAAGAAGAGCCGCTTCATTGCGCAGCTCTCCTTTGCAGACAGCGAGGAGAAGGCCGTGGCCTTCCTCGAGCAGGTGCGCGCGGCCAATCGCACCGCCCGCCACAATGTCTATGCCTACCGCCTGCGGGAGGGGAGCCGGGAGCGCTACTCCGACGACGGCGAACCGGCCAAGACAGCGGGTACGCCTGCTCTGGAGGTCTTACAGCACAGCGGACTGACCGACCTCATCGTGGTCATCACACGATACTTCGGCGGCGTGCTGCTGGGGACCGGCGGCCTCGTCCGGGCCTATACGACAGCCACGTCCCGCGCACTGGAAGCCGCCGAGGTGGTGACGGTGCGCAGCGTGGTGGCGCTGGATGTGACGGTGGACTACGGCCTCTATGAGCGGGCAGACCTGCTCATCAAGGCGGCGGGCGGCAAGCTGGCCGAACCGGAGTTCACCGATAAAGTCACCCTCCGCTGGCAGATGCCGGAGCATACCGAAGGGCCGCTGCTGACGCAGCTGCAGGAGCTGACAAGAGGCACGGCCAATGTCACCGTGAGCGAGCCGTTCTATGCGGCGTTTTAAGAAATAACGTCGAACAAATAATAAATACCAAAAATTACCAAATGACAAGTCGAAACATTTTCTGACGAAGAGACATGGATTTTCCCCCTTCGACAGGGCGAATCGGTTACAATAGCCGCAGACGCGGCATTGGGATCGGCCGCGCGCGGAGAGGAGGGAAAACGAGAGAAAAAAGGAGGGACACAGGATGGATGTGCGCACACGCACCGAAGAGATAGAGCGGCTGACGCTGGCCCCGTGGGCGACGTTCAGCGATGCAAGCCGGGGCAGGCAGAGACCGGAGGAACAGGACCCCATCCGCCCTGTGTTCCAGCGGGACCGCGACCGGGTGCTCCACTGCAAGGCGTTCCGGCGGCTCAAGCAGAAAACGCAGGTCTTCCTCTCGCCGGAGGGCGACCTCTACCGCACCCGCCTGACCCACACGCTGGAAGTCTCCCAGATCGCCCGCACCATCGCCCGGGCGCTGCGGCTCAACGAGGACCTGACCGAGGCCATCAGCCTCGCCCACGACCTTGGCCACACCCCCTTCGGCCACGCCGGAGAGCGGGCGCTGGATCAGCTCACGCCCGGCGGCTTCAAGCACTATATGCAGAGCCTGCGGGTGGTGGACAAGCTCGAGAAGGACGGGCAGGGCCTCAACCTGACCTGGGAGGTGCGCAACGGCATCGTCACCCACACAAAAGGCACTTGGGCCGCGACGCCTGAGGGCCGCATCGTGCGGATGGCCGACCAGATCGCCTATGTCAACCACGACATCGAGGACGCCGTCCGGGCCGGTGTGCTGGACCCGGCCACCCTGCCGAAGGACTGCACCGCCGTGCTGGGCCAGACGAAGTCCGCCCGCATCACCACCATGATAAACAGCATCCTCGCCCACAGCAACGGGGATGTGGCAGTCGGCGCGGAGGAGAATGAAGCCTTCCTCGCCCTGCGGGACTTCATGTATGCCACCGTGTATGTGGACAAGACCGCCAAAGCAGAGGAGCAGAAGGTGGACAAGGTCATCGGGGAGCTGTACGAGTATTATCTGGCCCATGTGGACCAGATGTCCAACTTCTACGTCCAGCTGGCCTATCAGGACGACCCCGAGCGGGCCGTCACCGACTATATCAGCGGCATGAGCGACGAATTTGCCATCCGGACCTTTGAGGACGTCTTTGTGCCTCGCAAGTGGCACGTTTTGTAAAAAGGAGCGCCGAACATCGTTATGATCCCACACGAATATATTGAAGAGCTGACCCGCCGCACCGACATCGTGGAGCTGGTGGGCGGCTATGTCCAGCTCAAGCGGAAGGGCCGGCTCTACGGCGGTCTGTGTCCCTTCCACAGCGAGAAGACCCCCTCGTTCTACGTCTATCCGGATACCCAGAGCTTCTATTGCTTTGGCTGCGGTGCAGGCGGCGATGCGGTGACCTTTACCAAAAAGATAAACAGCATCGACTACGTGGAGGCCGTCAAGCTGCTGGCCCAGCGGGCCGGTATGCCCGAGCCCACCGAGGACGACAAGACGGGCCGTCTGCGCAGCCGCATCCTCACCATGAACAAGGACGCGGCCCGCTTCTTCCACGCCTGCCTCAACTCCACCGTGGAGGAGGCCCGGCAGGCCCGTGCCTACTGGCGTCGGCGAGGCCTCGACGACAAGACCATCAACCGCTTCGGGCTGGGCTACGCCCCCGACGACGGGCAGGCGCTTTACCAGCATCTCCGGGACAAGGGCTACAACCAGCAGGAGCTGGACGCCAGCGGCCTGTTCAAGCGGAGCCAGTCGGGCCGCATCTACTGCCTGTTCTGGCGGCGGGTCATGACCCCCATTTTTGACCTACGGGGCAATATCATCGCCTTCGGCGGGCGTGTGCTGGACGACTCCAAGCCCAAGTACGTCAACAGCCCCGAGACGCTGGTCTACCACAAGTCGGACACGGTGTTCGCGCTCCAGATCGCAAAGCGGAGCGCTTCCCATCGGTACGTCCTCTGCGAGGGCTACATGGATGTCATCTCCATGCATCAGGCGGGCATCGACACCGCTGTCTGCGCCTGCGGCACGGCCCTGACGCCCGACCAGATCAAGCTCATCAGCCAGTACGCCGATGAGGTCATCCTCAGCTACGACTCCGACGAGGCGGGCCAGAAGGCCACCCTCCGCTCGCTGGAACTGTTCCGTAACAGCCCGGTGCGGGTGGGCGTGCTGCAGATCCCGGGCGCGAAAGACCCGGACGAGTACATCAAGAAATACGGTGCCGACCGCTTCAAAGCCCTGCTGGACGGCGTGGGCAATGCGCTGGACTTCCGGCTGGGCCGTCTGCGCAGTCAGTACGACCTCAAACAGGATGCTCAGCGCCTCGAGTATGTCAAGGAAGCGGTGGAGATGCTGGCGCAGCGCTCCAACCCCACCGAGCAGGAGGTCTACGCCGGGCGTCTGGCCGAAGAGACGAACATCTCCAAGACCGCCATCATGGCCCAGCTGGCCGACGCCGTGAAGAAAGCGGGCAGCAAGCGCCGCCGGGAGCAGAACCGCGCCCGCCTGCAGGAGGGTGAGATGAACCAGATCAAAGTCCCCTACAGCGCAGGCCGGGGCGCACTGGGCATGGCCAGCGCAGAGCAGCGGCTTCTGGCCGCCATGCTGCGGGAGCCGGGCTATCTCGATAAGGTGAGCGCCCAGCTCAGGCCGGAACAGTTCCTGCAGCCCCAGCAGAAGGAGCTGTACGAAGCCATGCTCCGCTGCAGGGAGCAGGGGGTGGAGGTGAGCCTGGCCACCCTGCGGGCCTTTGTCAGCGAGGAAGCTCTGAATGAATTGAGCCGTCTTGCGGCACAATACAGCGATGTGAACTGTACGCCGGAGGACATCAGGCTCTATCTGGAACGCATTGCCCGGGGGACCCCCGTAGCCAGCCGCGCCGCCAGTATGTCAACCAACGATATTGAACAGTATCTCCAGTCGATGCGGGAACAAAAGCAGGGAACTGCTGACGCAGAAGATTCGGTCTGATCTCTCCACCGGCTGGGGCCGGAAGGAGAAGCACAGATGCAGAAAATGTCACAGACGGAAGAAATGGCGAAGATGCTGGCGGGACGCGCCCGCCGCCATGTCCTGACGCCCGAGCAGGTGAGCCGTGCCATGGAAGAGCAGGACTTCGACCCGGCGGGGCTGGACGAACTGTATGCCGCACTGGAGACGCGGGGCGTGCAGGTGGCCGAGGAAGAGACAGAGCTGCCGCTTCTGGACGAAGAGCAGATCGGAAAGCTCGAGCATGAGCTGTCTGCCGAAGGCGTGGCGCTGGACGACCCGGTGAAGACCTATCTGAAAGAGATCGGCCGGGTGCCGCTGCTCTCGGCGGAAGAGGAAGCCGCCCTTGCCCGTGCCGCGCAGGCAGGGGACGAGGACGCCCGCCGCCGTCTCAGCGAAGCGAACCTCCGCCTCGTCGTCTCGGTGGCAAAGCGGTATGCCGGGCGGGGCCTGCCCTTCCTCGATCTGATCCAGGAAGGCAACCTCGGCCTGATGAAGGCGGCGGAGAAGTTCGAGCCGGACCGGGGCTTCAAGTTCTCGACCTACGCCACCTGGTGGATACGCCAGTCCATCACCCGGGCCATCGCCGACCAGGGCCGCACCATCCGCATCCCGGTGCATCTGGTGGAGAGCATCAACCGGGTGAAGAAGACGGCAGGAGAGCTGCTGCGCCGCACAGGCCGGGAGCCCACCGCCGAGGAGATCGCCGCCCAGCTGGACATGGAGCCCGCCCGGGTGCGGGAGCTGATCCAGCTGGCGCAGGACCCCATCAGCCTCGAGACGCCGGTGGGGGAGGAAGAGGACGCCCACCTCGAGGACTTCATCCAGGACGATGAGGCGGGCGTCCCCGCCGACGAGGCCGGGCGGCAGCTGCTCCGCCGGGAGCTGATGAATGTGCTCAAGAGCCTGACGCCCCGGGAAGAGCGGGTCATCGCCCTCCGCTTCGGTCTGGAGGATGGCCGCGCCCGGACGCTGGAAGAGCTGGGCCGGGAGTTCAACGTCACCCGGGAGCGGGTGCGCCAGATCGAGGCCAAAGCCCTGCGCAAGCTCCGCCACCCCAGCCGGGCCAAGCGCCTGCGGGATTATCTGGATGAATAAACTGCATTGCAAGAGTAAATGGTGACAAAATGCACAAGGGTGTTTTTGTCTGGAACGTAAAAAACAAAAAAATCAACCCCAAAATCACGCAAAGCATACACGTTCCCGGGTGTCCGATAAAAGAGGGCATCCGGGAAATTTTTTGCCTCAAAACGGAAAAATGGCTTGACAACAGGGGTTTCAGGGTGTATACTGCATTAGTATCACATAATGGCCTAGTGCGCCAAAAAGGGAGTTTGCGCAGCATGAGCGGAACGGGTCCCACCGAAAAGTTTGTGCAAAACGCCGGACTTCTGCGCGCGGTGCAGGCCGAATTATGTGTGTCTGCTCAAATTCGACCTGCATTTTGCAACATCCGTAGAGTATAAAAGTAAGGAGTGGTTGATTTTATGATGAAAGTCAAGCCCGTCAAGCTCGGCAAGACCGAGCGCATGAGCTTCTCCCACATCGACGAAGTCATCAGTATGCCGAACCTCATCGAGGTCCAGAAGAACTCTTATCAGTGGTTCCTGGACGAGGGCCTGAAAGAGGTCTTCCACGACATCGGCACCATTGAGGACTACACCGGCAATCTGGCACTGAGCTTCGTGGACTTCCGTCTCGATAAAGAGCCCAAGTACAGCATCAAAGAGTGCAAAGAGCGCGACGTGACCTATGCAGCACCCCTGCGCGTCACCGCCCGTCTGCTGAACAAGGAGACCGGCGAGGTGAAGGACCAGGAGATCTTCATGGGCGACTTCCCCCTGATGACCGACGCCGGCACCTTTGTTATCAACGGTGCAGAGCGCGCCATCGTCAGCCAGCTGGTCCGTTCTCCCGGCGTATTCTACGGCCATGATCACGATAAGGTGGGCAACGACCTGTACAGCGCCACCATGAACCCCAACCGCGGTGCCTGGCTGGAGTACGAGACCGACGCTTCCAACGTGTTCTATGTCCGTATCGATAAGAACCGCAAGCTGCCCGTCACCGTGCTCTGCCGCGCACTGGGCCTGTCTTCCAACGAGGACATCCTGAACTACTTCGGCGAGGATGAGCGCATCCTTGCCACTCTGGAAAAGGATACCACCAAGAACACCGAGGAAGGCCTGCTGGAAGTCTACCGTAAGCTGCGCCCCGGTGAGCCTCCCACGGTGGAGTCCGCTACCAGCCAGCTCAACATGCTCTTCTTCGACCCCCGCCGCTACGACCTGTCCCGGTTCGGTCGTTATAAGATGAACAAGAAGCTGTCTCTGGCACGCCGCATCATGAACCACATCGCCGCCGAGAACGTCGTCGCTCCTCTGACCGGCGAACTGCTCATCGAGAAGGATGCCAAGATCACCCGTCAGCTGGCTGAGGCCGCTGACAACGCCGGCGTCAATGTCGTCGTGCTGAACGTCGAGGGCAAGAAGGTCAAGGTCATCACCAATGGCTGTGTTGACGCTCAGGGCTTCTTCTCCTTCGACGTCAAGGAGTGCGGCATCAACGAGCGCTGCTCCTTTGAGGAGATCAAGAAGATCCTCGACACCACTTCGGATGTGGAAGAGCAGAAGGAGCTGCTGCGCCGCAACCACGACCAGCTCATCGGCCGCACTGTCACCGTGACCGACATCCTGTCTTCCATCAACTATCTGAACGGCCTGGGCCACGGCATCGGCACCACCGATGACATCGACCATCTGGGCAACCGCCGCATCCGCAGCGTCGGTGAGCTGCTGCAGAACCAGTTCCGCATCGGCTTCTCCCGCATGGAGCGCGTCATCCGTGAGCGGATGACCCTGCAGAGCCAGGACCAGAGCGTCATCACTCCGCAGGCTCTCATCAATATCCGCCCTGTGGTCGCCGCTATCAAGGAGTTCTTCGGTTCTTCTCCGCTGTCCCAGTTCATGGACCAGAATAACCCTCTGGCTGAGCTGACCCACAAGCGCCGTCTGTCTGCTCTGGGCCCCGGCGGTCTGAGCCGTGACCGCGCAGGCTTCGAAGTCCGCGACGTCCACTACAGCCACTATGGCCGTATGTGCCCCATCGAGACTCCTGAAGGCCCCAACATCGGTCTGATCTCCTATCTGGCATCCTACGCCAAGATCAATGAGTACGGCTTCGTTGAGGCTCCTTACCGCAAGGTCAAGAAGACCTACGACGAGAAGGGCCGCCTCATCGACCAGGTCGTCACCGACGAGGTCGAGTATATGACCGCTGACGTCGAGGACGAGTACGTCGTTGCTCAGGCCAACGAGCCTCTGGACGAGACCAAGCACTTCAAGCGCGCCCGCGTTTCTGCCCGCCGCCGCGACGACATCCTGGAGATCGACGCCGAGAAGGTCGATTATATGGACGTCTCGCCCCGAATGATGGTCTCTGTCGCTACCGCCTGCATCCCCTTCCTGGAGAACGATGACTGTAACCGTGCTCTGATGGGCTCCAACATGCAGCGTCAGGCAGTGCCTCTGATGGTCACCCAGCAGCCCATCGTTGCTACCGGTATGGAGTACAAGGCTGCTACCGACTCCGGCACCGCGGTTCTGGCAAAGAACGACGGTATCGTTGAGAAGGTGGACGCTGACCATGTCGAGGTGCGCAACGCTCAGGGCGCCGTGGACAACTATTCTCTGGTCAAGTTTGCCCGCTCCAACGCAGGCACCTGCATCAACCAGCGCCCCATCGTCGAGGTGGGCGAGAACGTCAAGGCCGGTCAGGTGCTGGCCGACGGCCCCGCAATGCGCAACGGCGAGATCTCTCTGGGCAAGAACGCCCTCATCGGCTTCATGACCTGGGAGGGCTACAACTACGAGGACGCCGTCCTGCTGAACGAGAAGATCGTCCGTGAGGACGTTTACACCTCGATCCACATTGAGGAATATGAGACCGAGTCCCGCGACACCAAGCTGGGACCCGAAGAGATCACCCGCGACATCCCCAACGTCTCTGAGGATGCTCTGAAGGACCTGGACGAGCGCGGCATCATCCGCATCGGCGCCGAGGTCAAGAGCGGTGATATTCTGGTCGGTAAAGTCACCCCGAAGGGTGAGACCGAGCTGACCGCTGAGGAGCGCCTGCTCCGTGCCATCTTCGGCGAGAAGGCCCGCGAGGTGCGTGACACCTCTCTGCGTGTGCCTCACGGCGAGTACGGCATCATCGTGGACGTCAAGGTCTTCACCCCGGAGAACAGCGACGAGCTGCAGCCCGGTGTGCGCGAGGTCGTCCGCTGCTACATCGCTCAGAAGCGCAAGATCAGCGTCGGCGATAAGATGGCAGGCCGTCACGGCAACAAGGGTGTCGTTTCCCGCATCCTGCCGCAGGAGGATATGCCCTACCTGCCCGACGGCACCCCGCTGGACATCGTGCTGAACCCCCTGGGCGTTCCTTCCCGTATGAACATCGGTCAGGTGCTGGAAGTCAACCTGGGCTACGCTGCCAAGGCCTGCGGCATCAAGGTCATGACCCCCGTCTTCGACTCCGCCCGCGAGGCTGACATCGGCGATACCTTCGATACCGCCCGCGAGATGTGGCACGGCGAGAATGCTCCTGCATATCCCACCAAGCTCCCCAAGCTGATGGGCGAGAAGGGCCACATCATCGACTTCTCCAAGATCGAGCTGGACCGCGACGGCAAGACCACCGTTTACGATGGCCGTACCGGTGAGAAGTTCGATAACCGCGTTACCGTCGGTTATATGTACTACCTCAAGCTGCATCACCTCGTTGACGATAAGATCCATGCCCGTTCCACCGGCCCCTACTCTCTGGTCACCCAGCAGCCTCTGGGCGGCAAGGCCCAGTTCGGCGGCCAGCGCTTCGGCGAGATGGAGGTCTGGGCTCTGGAAGCTTACGGTGCTGCTTACACCCTGCAGGAGATCCTGACCGTCAAGTCCGATGACGTCGAGGGCCGTGTCAAGACCTACGAGGCCATCGTCAAGGGCGAGCCCATCCCGCAGCCGGGCATCCCCGAGTCCTTCCGCGTCATGCTCAAGGAACTGCAGTCTCTGGGTCTGGACGTCGTGGTCCAGGACAAGGAAGGCAACGAGATCGACATGCGCCAGAACTTCGACGACGAAGAGACCGGCTTCGATATGCGTGATGTTGCCGGCACCGAGACTGTCGCCAACGAGAACGAGCTGCTGAACGATTACACCATCAAGGACGCCGATGCTGGTTTCGATGATCCCTCCGTGCTGGAGGATGACAACTCTGCCGCTGCAGAGTCCGCTTCTGACGAAGTGAACATCGACGAATAATAAGGCCCCTTTGAAAAAGCTGTGTTTCCCTGCGCGGTGCGCGTGCTGCCGCCGCAAGGCAGGGGAGGGCAGCGGGTCTTCCAACGTCAACTGTTATCATCGAGACTATAAAGATTAAGAAAGGGTTCGTTTCATGGAAAACAACGTCTTCGATTCGATCAAAATCGGCCTTGCCTCTCCTGACCAGATCCGCAACTGGAGCTATGGCGAGGTGAAGAAGCCTGAGACCATCAACTACCGCACCCTGAAGCCGGAGCGCGACGGTCTGTACTGCGAGCGCATTTTTGGACCTACCAAGGACTGGGAGTGCCACTGCGGCAAGTATAAGCGCATCCGTTATAAGGGCAAGATCTGCGACCGCTGCGGCGTCGAAGTGACCAAGGCCAAGGTCCGCCGTGAGCGTATGGGCCACATCGAGCTGGCCGCTCCTGTGAGCCACATCTGGTACTTCAAGGGCATCCCCAGCCGCATCGGCCTGATGCTGGACATCAGCCCCCGCCTGCTGGAGAAGGTCCTCTACTTTGCAAGCTATATCGTCACCGATCCCGGTCTGACCCCGCTGGAAAAGAAGCAGCTGCTGACCGACCGTCCGGGGCAAGACCGAGAAAGAGTACCGCGAGATGCGCGAGCGCTACGGCGACGAGTTCGAGGCTGCGATGGGTGCTGAGGCCGTTCAGGACCTGCTGAAGGAGATCGACCTCGACCAGCTCAGCGCTGAGCTGACTGCCGAGGTGGAGAAGTCCTCCGGCCAGAAGAAGGTGCGTATCCTGAAGCGTCTGGAAGTCGTCGAGGCTTTCCGCGTTTCCGGCAACCGCCCCGAG
>OGNG01001011.1_pt1 | contig 13867 bp, 14 predicted proteins | sample 1573431 | NCBI WGS metagenome assembly OGNG01 (sample SAMEA2581927, study PRJEB24529) | metagenome | biome: Human gut stool | place: China | collected 2011
ACAGAAATTATCTTTATTAGCAAAAGATGTATCCCAAGAAGCTTTGATTTTGCATGAATTACGTCAAAAAACTGCCAAAGCTTTAGAAATGGCAATCATGAAAGAATTAGCTTCTTTATCTATGGCTGATGCGAAACTTGTCATAAATTTAACCTTGAATGATGATGATTTCACTGAAAATGGAGCAGATGATGTGGAAATTTTATTTTCTGCTAATTTAGGTGAAGATTTAAAATCCTTAGCTAAAATCGTTTCAGGTGGGGAATTGTCTCGTATTGCTTTAGCTTTAAAAACTATTACCGCAAAAAAAGATGATATTGATTTGATGGTATTTGATGAGGTGGATACAGGTGTTGGCGGAAAAACAGCTCAAATGATGGCTGAAAAAATTGCTCGCATTGCCCTATATAGACAAGTTATATGTATCACTCATTTACCACAGATTGCAGCGATGGCAGATGCTCATTTTTATATCAGTAAAGAAACTAAAAATAATAAAACCTTTACTACCATTGATGAAATTAATTATGATGCTAAACTCGCTGAAATTGCTAGAATGTCATCAGGCATAGATTTAACACAAGCTTCACTTGAAAATGCTGAAGAAATGTTGACTAATGCTAGAAAGCGAAAAGAATTATTACATTTTGATGAATAAATTCAGAGAAGGTGATTTTAAATGATTAAATTTAAATATTATGGACATGCTTGTTTCTTGCTTGAAACAGATAATGAAAAATTATTATTTGACCCATTTTTGACAGGAAACCCAGTAGCAAGTATTTCTGCTGATGAAGTAGAATGTGATTATATTTTATTGACTCATGCTCATGGAGACCATTATGGAGATGCTACACAGATTGCACAAAAAACAGGTGCAAAAGTTATTTCCACTCCAGAAGTTTTGACAAAATTACCAAGTGATTATGAAAATGTTCATGGTATGAATTTAGGTGGTTCTTTTACTTTCCCATTTGGTATAGTAACTATGGTTCCTGCATTGCATAGTGCAGGTGTAGAAGGTGGAATACCTTGCGGTTTTGTAATTAAGTTCAATGATGATACTGTAGTTTATTTCGCTGGTGATACAGCTTTATTTAGCGATATTGCTCTTATCGGCGAAAAACAACAAATTGATTATGCTATTTTACCAATTGGCAGTAATTATACTATGGACGCTAAAGATGCAGCTAAAGCTGTTCAATTATTGAATGCAAAACATGCTATTCCTGTTCACTATAATACATGGCCAGTTATTGCTGAAAATCCTGAAGCTTTTAAATCATATGCAGAAAGTATTTCACATGCTAGCGTAGATATCGTGCCTGTTGGTTCATCTTTGGATTTAGTAAAATAAGATGGAAAAATTAAAATTAATCGTTATTTTAGGGCCAACTGCTGTAGGTAAAACAAATCTTAGCATAGCTTTAGCTCAAAAGTTATCCACAGAAATAATCTCTGGCGATAGTATGTTAGTATATAAGGGTTTTGATATAGGTACGGCTAAACCTACATTAGAAGAAATGAAGGGAATAAAACATCATATCATTGATATTTTAGAGCCTTGGGAAAATTTTAATGTAAGTGATTTTCATGATAAGGTTAAACCTTTAATTGAACAGATAAATAATGAAGGAAAAATTCCTATTTTAGCTGGCGGTACAGGCTTATATGTAAAATCCTTGCTTGAAGGCTATATTTTTAACGAAACTTCTGGCGATGTTGAATATAGAAAGCATTTAGAAAAACTAGCAAGCGAACATGGCAAAGAATATGTTTATAAAATGTTACAAGAAGTAGACCCACAGACGGCTCAAAGATTGCATATTAATAATTTCAATCGCATTATTCGTGCTTTAGAAGTGTATCATTTAGGTAAAGAGCAAATTTCACAAAAAAATCATTATGAATTAACTGGTGAATTAATTTATGATGCCTATATTGTAGGTTTGAACCGCAGTCGTCAAAATCTATATGATAGAATTAATCAACGCGTTGATATTATGATGGATTGTGGATTTGTAGATGAAGTAAAATCGTTATTACAAAATGGTGCGAAGATTGATTGGCAATCCATGAAAGGAATTGGCTATCGAGAAATCGCTAGTTATTTAAATGGAGATATTGATTTAGATACTGCTGTTTATGAAATGAAAAAAGCTACTCGTCATTTTGCTAAACGACAGTTTACATGGTATAAGAAAATGCCATATATTTCTTGGTATGATGTAGAACATTTGAGCGAAGATGAATTGTTAGCTACTGTATTGAATGACTGTAAGGCACATTTTAATATCTTATAATAATTGACATATAATTTTATTATTGAGATAATAAAAGCACTATAAATAAACTAATTAAATTAGTTAAGAAAAGAATTATATTTTAATTGGAGGACCCTTAAGATGCCAAACAAAACAATAAATTTACAAGATGTTTTTTTAAATCAAGTGAGAAAAGAAAATGTAGGAGTTATTATCCATTTAACAAATGGCTTCCAATTACGTGGAAATGTAAAAGGTTTTGATAATTTCACAGTTATTTTGGATTCTGCTGGAAAACAGATGATGGTTTATAAACATGCTATTTCTACTATTAGCCCTTTACAGCCATTGAAAAATTCTTTTCAAGATAATAAAAGAACAGAAACTGTTAGCGAATAATAATGATTTTATTAAATAAAAAAGCTCTTATTAACTTTGATTATAAGGTTAATAAGAGCTTTTTCTATTTATTGGTTAATTCAAAATAAGATTTGATGTATTTATTTGGTGTTGTATTTTTGTATTTACGGAATGTTTTTATAAAGTAAGATAAATCATTAAATCCACAACTATAAGCTATATCAGTGATGGATTGGTCTTTATCACTGATTAATTTACTGCAAGCACATTCAATTCGATAATAATTTAAATAGGCAATAGGTGTTTTATTAGTCATACTTTGGAAAAATCGGCAAAAATACTTCGGTGATAATCCAGAAGTATTAGCTAAATCTTCTAAAGTTAATGGTTGACTATATGAAGTTTCAATAAGATGAAATGCCTTTTTCAATTTATGAATGTTTTTTTGATTACTACTTATAAAATTTGTAAAAGATTTCGTATAGAGATTGTGTTTTAAAACTAAACCAAAGAAATTAAATAAACAGCCAAGTACGACAAATTCATATCCACTGGATTTTGTCTTCAATGCATCAAATATAGTCCATATAGTGCGGTGAATATCGGTATATTCATTATTAAAATAACTATTGATAATTAAATGATGTTCAAAAAATTTTTGAAGAATATTTTTATCGCCTACATTTGTTTCAAATAATTTCTTATCAAATACCATACATTCATATATAGTATTTTCTAAAAAAGCTTTTCCTCCATGAACACAACCATCTGTGATAAAAATTATATCTCCGGCACTAGCTGTATATTCATTTTCATCTATAGAAATTACAATTTTTCCTTCTAATACACGAATAATCTCATATTGAATATGCCAATGATATGGCATGTTATAGCGTGGATGATGATTAGTTACATAATGATATTCTACAGGAAATGAAAAATTACCACGTTCTCTTTGTTCATTATAACTATCATGTTTCATAACTATTCTCCTAATAAATAAGATTTTATATTACTATTATACTTATATTTCTAAAAATGTAAAGTTTCATACAATTTTTAAAAAGTGAATATTATTATATTTTTAGTGATAATATAACAAGCATTATTAATATTTAGTTGCTATAATTTAATCATCAAGTGAATAACAAACAAAAAGACATATACAAAATAAAAAAGATTTCTTAGGAGGAATTTTACAATGGCAACAAACAGATTAATTGGAGATTATCCTGTAATTGGTATCCGCCCTACAATTGACGGACGTAGAGGCGTTTTAAAAGTTAGAGAATCTTTAGAAGAACAAACTATGGGCATGGCAAAAGCTGCTGCTAAATTATTTACAGAAAACCTCAAATATTCTAACGGTGAACCTGTAAAAGTAGTTATCGCTGATACAACAATCGGTCGTGTACCTGAAGCTGCTGCTTGCGCTGAAAAATTCAAAAAAGAAGGCGTAGATATTACTTTAACAGTAACTCCTTGCTGGTGCTATGGTTCTGAAACAATGGATATGGATCCAAAAACAATCAAAGGTGTTTGGGGCTTCAATGGTACTGAACGTCCTGGTGCTGTATATCTTGCTTCCGTACTTGCAAGCCATGCACAAAAAGGTCTTCCAGCTTTCGGTATTTATGGACATGATGTTCAAAATGCAGATGCTACAGATATCCCAGAAGATGTTCAAGAAAAACTTTTAAGATTTGGTCGTGCAGCTGTAGCTGTTGCTACAATGAGAGGTAAATCCTACTTACAGATTGGTTCCATTACAATGGGTATTGCAGGCTCCATCATCAGCCCAGAATTCTTTGAAGAATACCTCGGCATGAGAGTTGAATCTGTAGACGAAGTTGAAATTATCCGTCGTATGACAGAAGGTATTTATGACCATGCAGAATTTGAAAAAGCTTTAAAATGGACTAAAGAAAACTGCAAACAAGGTTTCGATAAAAACCCAGATTTCTGCCGTAAAACTGACGCTGAAAAAGAAGAAGCTTGGGAATTTGTTGTAAAAATGATGTGTATCATTAAAGACCTTTACAATGGTAACAAAAACTTACCAGAAGGTTGCGAAGAAGAACAATTAGGTCATAATGCAATCGCTGGTGGTTTCCAAGGTCAAAGACAATGGACAGACTTCTATCCAAACTGCGACTTCCCAGAAGCAATGATGAACTCTTCCTTCGACTGGAATGGTGCAAGAGAACCATATGTACTTGCTACAGAAAATGATACATTAAACGGCGTAGGTATGCTCTTTGGTAAATTATTAACAAATACTGCACAGATCTTCGCTGACGTTAGAACATACTGGAGCCCTGAAGCAGTTAAACAGGCTACTGGTTATGAATTAGAAGGCGTTGCTAAAGAATCCAAAGGATTTATTCACTTAATCAACTCCGGTGCTGCTTGTATCGATGCTTGTGGTGAAGCAAAAGATGAAAATGGTAATGGCGTAATTAAACCATTCTGGGAAATGACTGAAAAAGACCAAAAAGCTTGCATCGATGCAACTGAATGGTGCCCTGCTGATAATGGTTACTTCAGAGGTGGCGGATTTAGCTCCCGTTTCTTAACAAATAGCGAAATGCCTGTAACTATGGTTCGTTTAAATCTTGTAAAAGGCTTAGGTCCTGTATTACAGATTGCAGAAGGTTGGACTGTAAAATTACCAGATGAAGTATCTGATAAACTCTGGAAACGTACTGACTACACTTGGCCTTGCACTTGGTTTGCTCCACGTTTAACTGGTGAAGGTGCATTCAAATCTGCTTATGATGTAATGAATAACTGGGGTGCAAATCACGGTGCTATCAGCTATGGTCATATCGGTGCAGACCTCATTACATTATGCTCTATGCTCAGAATTCCTGTATGCATGCATAACGTTCCTGAAGATAAAATCTTCCGTCCTGCTGCTTGGAATGCTTTTGGTATGGATAAAGAAGGTCAAGACTATAGAGCTTGCAAAAACTATGGTCCTTTATATAAATAATTAGAATATAATATAGATTAATTGGAGGAGCTTATTATTATGGCTTACGAAGAAATAAAAGAACAAATATGCGATATTTGTCATAAAATGTGGCAATTAGGTTGGGTTGCTGCTAATGATGGTAATATAACAGTAAAATTAGATGATGGCACTTTCCTTGCTACACCAACAGGAATTAGCAAAAGTTTCATCACTCCTGAAAAATTAGTACGTATTAATGCAGAAGGCGAAATTTTAGAAGCTAATGAAGGATATAGACCATCTTCTGAAATCAAAATGCATTTACGTTGCTATGCTGACCGTGAAGATGTAGGTGCAGTGCTTCACGCACATCCCCCAACAGCTACTGGCTTTGCTGTAGCTCATGTACCTTTAGATAGATAAGATATGATCGAAACAGTAGTAGCATTAGGTTCTATTCCTATCACCCCTTATGGAACACCTTCTACTTACGAGGTACCTGAAGCTATTGCACCTTACATTCAAGAACATGATGCTGTATTATTAGAAAATCACGGTGCATTGACTGTTGGTTCTAATTTGGTGGAAGCTTATTACAAAATGGAAACATTAGAATTATTTGCTAAAATCAACTTAAATGCTTATCTTTTAGGTGGACCAAAAGAAATTTCTCGTGAAAATATTGATAAACTCATCAACTTACGCAGCTACTATGGCGTAAAAGGCAGACACCCAGGTTATAAACATTATAAAGAAGACTAATTATTTACAAACAGCCCAATATATCATTGGGCTGTTTTTTTTATTTAAATTAAAACTAAAGATATATATAATTGTTGTTTATATCTATGATTTTGTTAGTTTATTTTGTTTTATGATTTTATATAAAATTTTCAAATTATTTATTAAAAGTGAATATTGTGCTATTTTTAGTGATAATATAACAAGATTTAATACCTAGGTGTTGATATAATAAGATTAAAAGTTAACAGTGAGGAGTGAAAACATGAAAAAAGATGTTAAGGTTTTAGCCTTAGATTTTGGAGCTTCTAGTGGTAGAGCTATCATTGGTAGTTTTGATGGTGAAAAAATTTCTTTGAAAGAAATTCATCGCTTCACAAATGATCCTGTGATTTTATTAGATACTATGTACTGGGACGTATTAAGATTATTTCATGATATAAAGATTGGCTTGATTAAAGCAAAACAAGAAGGTGAAATAAAAAGCCTAGGTATAGATACATGGGGCGTAGATTTTGGTCTTTTAAATAAAGATGGCAAACTTTTAGAAAATCCTGTTCATTATAGAGATGCTAGAACAAAAGGTATGATGGAAAAAGTTTTTGCTAAATTGGATAAAGATACTGTTTATAGCATTACAGGCAACCAGTTTATGGAATTAAATACTCTTTTCCAATTGATGGCATTGAAAGAAAATCAACCTGAATTATTGCAAAAAGCTGAAACTTTATTATTAATGCCGGATTTATTAAATTATTTCTTATCTAATGAAAAATGTACGGAATATACAATAGCATCCACAACTCAATTATTAGATGCTAAAAATAAAACTTGGTCTTCAGAAATTATTGAAAATTTGGATTTACCGAAAAATATATTCACTAAAATTGTTCAACCAGGAACAAAAATTGGTAAGTTAAGCAAACAAATCAGCGAAGAATTAGGAATAAATGAAATAGATGTAATTGCTGTAGCAGGACATGATACTCAATCAGCTATGGTAGCAGTACCAACTCAAGAAGATGATTTCATATTCTTATCTTGTGGTACATGGTCCTTATTAGGTACAGAATTAAAAACACCTATAATCAACGAAACTTCCGCAAGTTTGAATATTACTAATGAAGGCGGAGCAGATAATAAAACTTCCTTCTTAAAAAATATCATTGGATTGTGGCTCATTCAAGAAAGTCGTCGTCAATGGATTAGAGAAGGTAAAGAATATGGCTTCGGTGAACTCGAACAAATGGCTAGTAAAGTGGGCATGATAAATTCCTTTATTGATACAGATAATGAAGAATTTATTCCAGCAGGTAATATTCCAAAACGAATTCAAGAATATTGCAAACGCACCGGTCAATATGTTCCTCAAAATGAAGCAGAAATCGTTCGTTGTATAGATCAGAGTTTAGCTGTTAAATACAGATTTGCTTTAGAACAGATTGAAATGGCTACTGGCAAAAAATATGATACCTTAAACATCATTGGTGGCGGTATCCAAAGTAAATTATTATGTCAATTAACAGCTGATGTTTGTGGTAGAAAAGTAGTGGCAGGCCCTGTAGAAGCTACAGTAATGGGAAATATTGCACTACAGTTAATGGCATTAGGTGAAATAAAAGATATCAAAGAAGCACGCAAGATAATTGCTAATTCTGAAAACGTTACTGTTTATGAACCTCAAAAAGATGAAAATTGGGACGAAATATATATAAATGTTAAGGAGAGTCTATTATGTTAAAAAATATTCCTAAAATATTATCACCTGAATTATTAAAAGTACTTTGTGAAATGGGTCATAGCGATAGAATTGTTATCGCTGATGGAAATTTCCCAGCAGAGTCTATGGGTAAAAATGCAATAGTAATCAGATGTGATGGACATGGCGTTCCTGAATTATTAGATGCAATTTTAAAAGTTTTCCCATTAGATATTTATGTTGATAAACCTGTTAATCTCATGGAAGTAATGCCTGGTGATACAGTAGAAACTCCTATTTGGGATACTTATAAAGAAATCGTAGCTAAACATGATGAACGTGGAGCAAACGCTATCGGCAATATTGAAAGATTTGCTTTCTACGAAGAAGCTAAAACAGCTTATGCTATTATCGCTACAAGTGAAAAAGCTCTTTATGCTAATATCATGTTGCAAAAAGGTGTTGTAGTAGATTAATTATGTGATTTTTGTTCGTGTATAAATATTTAAGAGAGGTTTTATCATGGAAAATAATGCAAATACATTAAGTGAAAAAAATGTTGCAAATAATAGCAGCAGTATACCAGTAGTTCCTGCCCAATATAGAATTTATTTCTTCTTACTAGTATCTTGTTTTGCTCTTTGGGGCTTATTAAACAATATGACAGATAACTTAGTTCCTTCATTTGCTAAAATCTTTATGATTAAAGCGGTTGACTCTTCTTTAGTACAAGTTGCTTTCTATGGTGCATATGCTGTACTCGCTATGCCAGCAGCATTTATCATTAAAAAATATTCCTATCGTGTTGGTGTTTTAGTAGGTCTTGGCTTCTATATGATAGGTGCATTTGGTTATATCCCAGCTGCTATTTTGCAAAGTTATAATTTATTCTTAGTATCAATCTTTATCTTAGCTGGTGGTTTATCCGTATTAGAAACAACATGTAATCCATTCGTATTATCTTTGGGTGCTCAAGAAACAAGTGTTCGCAGATTGAATTTCGCTCAAGCATTCAACCCTGTAGGTTCAATGGCTGGCTTATTCTTAGCAAAATATATTATCTTAGCCAACTTGAATCCTGCTGATTTAGATGATAGACTAGCTATGTCCCCTGCTGAACTTTCCGCTATCAGAGATACAGAACTTTTCTGGGTATGTGTTCCTTATGTTGGCTTAATCTTAATTGCATTCATCATTTGGGTTATCTTCTTTAGAAGTAAATTAAATGATAAAGATGGTCGTGTAGCAATGACTGTTCCTCAAGCATTTGGTAAATTATTACAAAATCCTCGTTACTATTGGGGCGTTATCACTCAGTTCTTCTATGTAGGTGTACAAATCGCAGTTTGGACATGGACTATTAAATATATCATGGCTACAAAAAATATCATTGAAGCTGACGCTGTTAACTACTATATTTACGCAATGGTATTATTTATCGCTTGCAGATGGCTCTGCACATATTTAATGAAATACTTTGTTCCTGCAAAAATGATGGCAATTTTCGCTTTAGGCGGTATCTTATGTTGCCTTGGTACAATTTATTTACCAACATCTGTATCTGTATATTGCTTAATTGCAATTTCTGGTTGCATGAGCTTAATGTTCCCAACAATTTATGGTATTGCTCTTCGTGGTCTTGGTGCTGAAGTAAAATTCGGTGCAGCAGGTTTAATCATGGCTATCTTAGGTGGTGCAATAATCACTCCTATCATGGGCTGGTTAGTTGACGCTAGTGCATTAAGCTTCATGGTTAGTGGTTTCTCCGCAGAAGAAGCAGCTATTAGAACAGCATTCTATTTACCTGTAGTATGTTTTGCAGTTGTTTTAGGATATTCTTTAGCTTTCCGCAAAACAAATGATTAATTAATAAATAATTTTGAAAGAGGGTCTTTTTGTGAAAAATAATGTTATAGCAATCAGTCGTCAATATGGTAGTGGCGGTCGTGAACTCGCAAATATTTTAGCTGAAAAATTAGGTTATAAATTATATGATAGACAAATCGTGCATATGGCTGCTGCTCAATTAGGTATTAGTGGCATGAGTGAAAGTCAATTAAAAGAATTTGAAGATAATGTGCCACCACTTTCTCTTAAATTCATGCCATTTTACATTTTTGGTATGAGCGGTGCTAAGCCAATGAACCATAAAATGTTTGAACAAGAATCTGAAATCATCCGCCGTTTAGCTAAAGATGGTAATTGCATTATTCTTGGTAGATGTGCAGATGCTGTTTTACAAGGCAATGAAAATGTATGTTCTGTATTTGTTTGTGCAAATGATGAATATCGTGAAGAACGCGGTAGAACAGTATATGATGGAAAATCTGTTATTGAATTAAATCAAGAAGATGCTAAAAGAGCTGAGTATTATGCTTATTATACAGGCAAAGAATGGGGAAATCCTAAAAACTATGATTTAAGTGTTAATACTAGCCATAAATCCCTTGAAGATATTGCAGATGTAATTATTGAATATATCAATAAAAAATAAATCCCTCAATAAAGAAAAAAGATAGACAGAAGATTTTCTGTCTATCTTTTTTTATTTAGATAAAAAATAAAGCTTCTACAAAAGCGGTCAGTAGAAGCAAGTATTTTAGGGATTAATGTAGTTTGTTACTATTATATTTCTATATTTATCTAGTTTAATTATATAGGGATAAATATTATTTTGTCAATATATAATTAAGTTAGATGAGTATATTTTTTATTAATAATGAATTGTCAATCCAAGTGCGACAATTCTACTTTCTAGGGCAAGTAATAATTACATTAACTATGAATACTAATGATAAAGGTCTTAGAATTAGTGCTGATATTATTGATACTAATAATGGTACAGATGTATATAAACTTATTAAACGTGGTGATGTAAACAAGATGAGTTTTGCTTTTACTGTAAAAAGTGAACGAACTGAAGTTGATAAAGAAAATAAGATTTATACACGTACAATAACTGCTTTTGATAAAATTTATGATGTGGCGGTTATAGATTTTCCAGCATATGACGGAACATCTATACAGGCACGAAGTAAAGAATATTTTGTGGACCTAGAAAAAGATTTACAAGAAAAGCAAAGAAGAAAAAGATTATTGCTTATGACGTATTTATAAAAGGGTTTTGTGTTTTATATTGCAAAAATCACAAGATATGCTATACTAAGTATAGAAACAGTGAAGTTCATTATAATGCACAAAACCCTTAGGAAGTGGTAGTTCCTAAGGGTTTTTACATTATTACGCTAATGCTGGAGCGTTAGGATAGTTACTCAAACTATCCATTTGTAAATGAAGTAAGAGATTACATTTACCATAATAAGCACAACAATATCAGTGAAGTTCATTATATGCACCTCCTCTCTGTTACCAGATTGGAGTTGAATAACGAAAATAGTATAACATAAATTTATTAGTTAAGCACCTAAGAAGGTGCTTTTTTGTACCCATTTTTAAGATATTCAGAAAGAAAAATACAATGAATAAACGATTAGAAGAAATTTTACAAAGAAAAGAAGCAATCCGTTCTTTGTTAGCTGATGAAAAAATAAAATTTTAATTTTTGATGAGCTTGAAAAAGAAGTTAGAGACTTTACGAAGAAGAAAAAGAAATCTCTACAACTGCTAGTGAATGGGTAAGAGCTAATAATAAAATTCTTGATGAAATTGAAAAATCTATAAAAAAATAACTTATTACTACAAAGTAATAAGTTATGCGGTGCCATTTTAGTGTCATATAAGTGCCATAAAAAATATATTAATACATTAATAAAAAAATAGTCAATTTATATAATATGTGTAATATTAAGCATTTTTATTTAATGAAAATAAAATATATAAATTAAATATCTTCCTTCTCTATTTTAAAGACGTTTATGGTGTCTACGTCTGGGCAACAAAATACAGCTGTGCCTTCTGGTTGATTAGGTATGGAACCACCATATCTTAAGATATCAATATAAGGAAATGCTACATGCATCGCCATAGGGCATAATTCACCACGTTGTGTATCAAAATCAAAACTATCGCCTATTTTATGACCGCGATGACAACCGCAAGGTCCTTTTCTATCGATTAATGTTATTTTTATTTTAGGGCGTTTTGCCATAATAATCACCTCGTAAATATTTTATCATATTTGTGTATTATATAAAATATTACCTCTATTTTTATATAGGTATATCCTATATAAAACATAAATTTATTATATGTTTATAATTAATAATAATTAAATTTTAATAACTGTTATTTAAACATTATTTTTATATTTTAGATAAATATATTAATTAAATAATTATTATTAATAAACTAAAAGTAAAATATACAGAAAATTAAATATATTATTAGCAGATTTTATTGGTTATTATTTACTAATCATATAAATTGATGATATAATTATTTTAACTTCCTATTTCATAAAAACTTATTTTTGAAAAAATAAATTCATTATATGTAAGAATTTTATTTAAAATCGATTTTAAGAGGTTTTATTTTCTTTTGCATACATTTATATTAAAACGAAAAATAAAACGCTTAAAACAGCTATAATTATAATAAATAATTTTTATGAATACTTAAAATTAATAAATTATAAATATAAAATAGATAGCTATATAAAAATAATAATTTATATATAATAAAAATAATTTTAAATCAATATTTATTATTATTTATATCACATAGGTGAATTAATATATAATAAATAATTTTATCTTATATTTAAACAGGAGTGAGATTTTTGGCAAATTTAATAAAAATAGATGATAATGATTTTTTAGTAAAAGATTATTTACGACAAGAAGAGATAAATGAAAATACTTTATTATTGAATTATAAAAGTTTATTGAAACGATATCTTTCTCAAGGTGAACCATCAGAAGACACTTTAAGAAGTTATTGTTCTGCTATTGATAGTTATATAAAATGGTGTTTAACAAATAAAGTGCATCCATTAAAGATAACAGAATATCAATTTATGTACTATCGAGATTTTTTAATAAAAATGAATATGAAAAAAGGTAGTATTAAGGTAAAGTTAAATGCGATAAAACAATTCTATAATATTGCTGTAAAATTAAAATTGATAGAAAATAGTCCTGCTAAAGATGTAGGTGTGAAAATACATGAAGCAAGTGAAATCTCTCCTATGAAATTTCTTACATTAGAACAATTACGAGATTTATTAAATATTATACCTGATTACGATGAAAAACATATTGAATATTTGAGAGATAAAATCATCATTATGCTTATGGCATTAGAAGGATTGAGAACAGTGGAAGTTCATCGTATGTCTGTCAATGATATAAATTGGGAGATGAAGACAATATATATTCATGGTAAAGGGCATAATGATTTTATTTATCCTCGTGATGATGTTTTAATTTTATTACAAGCATATTTAAAAATACGACCATTTGATTTTGCCTTTATTGATGAATTTGGAGAGCCAGTATTTACAACTTTGACTAATCAAGTAAAAGGAAAAAGAATGGATAGACGAGGTATTCGCTATAATGTAGATAAATGGCTAACTAAAGCAGGATTAAAAAAAGAAGGTATAAGTTGTCATATGCTCCGCCATACATGTGGCACTCTACTTTATAAAGATACAAAAGATTTACAAATAGTAAAGCAAGTTTTGCGTCATAGTAATGTCAATATAACTAGTAAATATGCTCACATCTATAATAAAATGGATAAACGTTATACTACTGGCATTAATTTAAATGAAAATATAAATAACGAAGATAAAAAAAAGGCACACAAATAAATGTGTGCCTTTTTTATTTTTATTAATTTGTTATTAATTTATCTACCAAATAATTTATTTAAAAGACCTTGTTG
>OGNG01001023.1_pt1 | contig 13779 bp, 10 predicted proteins | sample 1573431 | NCBI WGS metagenome assembly OGNG01 (sample SAMEA2581927, study PRJEB24529) | metagenome | biome: Human gut stool | place: China | collected 2011
ACCTCAGAAACAAGAACAACAAAAACGTCAGAGAATGCTTGATTCTTTGAAAAAAGGCGATAAAGTAGTGACTATTGGCGGTATGTTTGGTGTGATTACCGCTATCAGTGCTTTTCAAGATCCCGTTAAGCAGGAAATGGCAGAAAAATAATGAAGAAACAACAATTGCGCAAGGAGTTAAAATCTTTGCGCAATCAGCTTTCTAGGGATCAGGTTGACCGCTGGAGCAAAGAAATCTGTGCAAATATTATGCTTTCGCCACAATATCGTCAGGCTGACGTCATTTTTGGTTATCTGGCATTCGGAAACGAACCGAATATAGACATTGTTTTAGAGCAGGCGAGACTCGCTGGTAAAACGGTTTGTGTTCCGCAGATAATTTCAGAAACAGAGATTTGTGCGGTGCGGTTTGAAGGTTTTGGCCAGTTATCACTTGACCGTTACGGAATCCGCAGTGTTAGTGGTACAGATGTTGTGATAAATCCACATGAAATAGCTTTGGTATTGGTGCCTGGAGTTGGGTTTGCTAAAAATGGGAACCGAATAGGCATGGGTGCAGGTTATTATGACCGCTTCTTGGCACAGGTTGATAAAGCTGTGCTGATGGGTGTGACTTATAATGCCCTGTTATGCAGTAAAATACCAGTAGATTATTATGATAAACCGGTGCAGTATCTGGTTACTGAAACAAACGTTACTCTTTGTGAGTAGCTTGTTTATAAAAGTTTTGATGAACTTACTAAAGGGGGCAGCTAATTTTGAGATGGAATGAATTAGGCAAATTCTTGATTATCTCGTTGGCGATAATCGGGGGTTTCTGTGTTTATATTTCGCCTTTGTCAAATTCCATTAAACAGGGACTTGATCTGCAGGGTGGTACACATGTTGTGCTTCAGGCTGTTGATACACCTGAGTTAAAGGTTGATGATGATGCAGTTAATCGTTCAGTGAAAATTATTGAACGCCGTGTTAATGAACTTGGATTGACTGAACCGGTTATACAGCGTCAGGGTAAGGATCGTATTATTGTTGAGCTTCCTGGAGTTAAAGATCCTGATAAAGCGATTGCGATGCTCGGACGTACCGCACTTTTGGAATTTAAAGATGTCAGCGGGAAAACTGTTCTGACAGGTAAAGACTTAAAGGATGCTAAAGCGCAAATTTCTCAGGGCAACCAGTCTGTTGTCGGTTTGGAGTTCAGTGATGAAGGCGGCAAAAAGTTTGCTGATCTTACCGCACGTAACATAGGTAAACCGATCGCTATTGTGTTAGATGGTGAAGTGCTTACAAATCCTGTAGTACAGGAAGCTATAACTGGCGGCAGAGCTCAAATCTCAGGATCACGTACTATGGAAGAGGCTGAGCATTTGGCTATTTTACTGCGTAGCGGTTCTTTGCCTGTGAAAATTGAGGTTATGGAAAATCGGACTGTTGGACCTACATTAGGTCAGGATTCTAAAGAAAAAAGTATTAAAGCTTTTGGAATCGGTGTTATCGGTGTTTTTGTATTTATGATTCTGTTTTACCGTTTGTCAGGTATTGTAGCTTGTATTGCATTACTGCTTTATGTAATGATGCTGCTTTTAGTGATGCGGTATCTGAATGCGACGCTGACCCTGCCTGGTATAGCTGGTATCATCCTGTCTATTGGCATGGCAGTAGATGCTAATGTCTTGATTTTTGAACGATTTAAAGAAGAAATTCGCAATGGTAAAACTTTACGTTCAGCAATGGATGCAGGATTTAATCGTGCGTTTGTAACTATTTTTGACTCTAATGTAACGACTTTAATGGCTGCCGTTATTCTTTTCTATCTTGGTACTGGACCGATTAAAGGCTTTGCAGTAACATTGGCTATTGGTGTTATTTTGAGTATGTTCTCGGCTATTACTGTGACTAAATTTTTGCTGCGCTTTTTGATTTCAAGCAATTTCACTAAAAATCCCGCTTTCTTTGGCGTTTCTGCTCCGAAGGAGGTGAATAAATAATGTTTTCGATCGTAAAGAATTATAAAATTTTCTTTTCCATCACCATTATTTTTCTGTTGATCGGCTTTGGTTCTATTGTTACCCGTGGTTTCAATCTTGGAATTGATTTTACAGGCGGCAGTATTGTTGATTTGACTTTTGAAAATCCGGTCAATGTGGCACAGGTTCGGGATGTCCTGAAAGAACATGATATGGGCAATAGTATCATCCAACTGGAAAACAGTGATGGCAAAACTGAAGCCAACAGTGTATTGATTCGTACTGGTGTTGTGGAGGATACTGAATTAAGAGCTACGATGAATGATCTGCAAAGCAAGCTCGGCAATTATCAGATACAGCGTGTTGAGCAGGTTGGCGCTACAATCGGTTCAGAACTGGTACAGCAGGCGGCTATGGCAATAGTTCTTTCCTGGGTATTGATGATTGCTTATATTACCTTTAGGTTTGAGTTTAAATTTGCAATAGCGGCAATTATAGCACTTATTATTGATGTTTTGGTAGTATTGAGTTATTTCTCATTGTTCCAAATGGAAATGGATTCTTCGTTTGTTGCAGCACTGCTGACGGTAGTCGGTTATTCTGTTAACGGTACGATCGTTATTTTTGACCGTATTCGTGAAAATCTGAAAATACATCGACGCAGTGAAAGCCTGGGCGAGATGGTCGATAACAGCATTTGGCAGTGTATGACGAGGACAATTTATACTGTGGCAACATCATTGTTTGCTATAGTGTCAATCTTCCTTTTTGGCGGAGAGACTATACATAATTTTTCTTTCGCTATGCTGGTAGGTTTTGCCAGTGGTGCTTATACTTCGATTTTTCTGGCTGGTCCGATGTGGATGTTCTTGAAAAATAAGAAAATTGGCATTTGATGAGTAAATAAAATCCCCTGTGCTTTGCACAGGGGATTTTTCATTTATCTGTGAATAGTATTGTACTGATACAAAAATGAGATCTTTTTTCATAAAAATGCTTGATAGTACTCAGAAATAGATTTCGTTTTTTGAAGCGGCTATTTAAATAGAGCGAAATAACCGTTGATAAAAATTCCAAGAACGATCAGAGGCAAAATATAAGTGACATAAAACCGCATCCATTTAGGAAATTTAAGACCGTTGCCGGTATCAGCTTCTTTGATAAAATTGTTCCAGCCCCAGCCATAACGCTGTGTGCAAAATAGCAGATAAACGAGGCTGCCTAATGGCAGTAGATTGTTGCTGATAAAGAAATCTTCTAAATCAAGGATACAGCTTCCAGGACCTAAAGGCTGGATATGGCTCCAGACATTGAAACCAAGTATACAGGGCATAGAAAGCATTGTTATCAGCACTATATTGATATAAATAGTTTTACTGCGGCTCCAGCCAGTAAGATCGCGGATGCAGGCAGTTATATTTTCAAAGACTGCAATAACAGTAGAATAAGAGGCAAATATCATGAAGAGGAAGAATAATGCTCCCCAAAATTGACCCCATGGCATTGCGTTAAAAACGTTAGGTAAAGTTACAAAAAGGAGGTTAGGTCCACTGTCCGGATTAACACCAAAACTAAAGCAGGCTGGAAAAATGATCAAGCCTGAAATAAGTGCTACGGCTGTATCCAAAATAGTGATAAATACTGCCTCGCCTGTTAGAGAACGTTCTTTGGCAATATAGCTTCCGAAGATAGCCAGAGCACCTATACCAAGGCTGAGTGTAAAGAAAGCCTGTCCCATAGCGGCGAAAATAACTTCGGAAACACCTTTTTCAAAGACTTTATTGAAATCAGGATAGAGGTAATATTTAAGACCAGCTTCCGCTCCTGGTAAGAACATTGAGTTTGCAGCTAAGGCTAACATGAGGATGAGCAGGCATAACATCATTGTTTTTGTGATTTTTTCTACACCGGCCTGTAAACCTAAAAGACAAACACCAAAACAAACCAGGACTGTCAGGACCATATTGAAAGTCATAGTCAGCGGATCACCAAGCAGGCCACCAAAAAGAGCGCCTACACCCTTAGCATCAAGCCCTGCGAAGTCACCAACAGCCATTTTATAAAAATAATACAGCATCCAACCAGCAACTGTTGTGTAGAACATCATCAGGATATAGTTGCCGGCAATAGCTCCGTATTTATAAAGGTGCCATTTAGTTCCTTTGGGTTCTAAAACATCAAATGAAAGTGCAGCGCTACGGCAGCTGGCACGGCCTACTGAAAATTCTGCTACCATGATAGGCAATCCTAGAATGAGCAGGAAAAATAGATAGATAAGTACGAAAGAGGCGCCTCCGTACATGCCTGTAATAAATGGAAAACGCCATACGTTACCAAGGCCGATAGCACAGCCTGCAGAAATAAGGATAAAGCCAAGTCGGGATGAGAAATTTTCACGTTCCATAGTAATAAAAGTCCTTTCACTCTGCATACACAGCATATGATAAAATAATAATTATAGTAAAAACAATTATACAAAAGAATCTGATTTTTGTAAATTGTTTGTGAACTTAGAATGAAATGAAAGTAAAAAGCATCTTGAATTTTCAAGATGCTTTTTTTGTAGAGGTAGTTCGTTTTCCTGTTAATAATAAACCTAACCAAGGAAGTTTACCTCCTAATTTAGTTATGATAATACTTGAGAGTACAGATAAAGTGACAAGAAGACAGTAGATCAAAAGAATTTTTTTGCTGGTCATAACAATTCCGCCAACGTGACAAAGCCTGCTGATGATATCCATCCAAAAGGGATGGATGAGATAAACAATAAGCGAGTTTACTGATAAGAGATGAATAAACTTTCTGATAGGATTCGAAAGACTTGTTTTGGCAAAGACTGCACAGAAAAAAATCAGAGAACCTATTGTGTAAAGGAACCCCTGCAGACTTAATTGCTGAAGAGTGTTTACCAGAATGATCAGACTGGAATTATGATAAAAATAATAATAGTAATAACTGCCCCCGATAAACAAGAGCGTAAAGATGTAGAAGACACTTACTTTTGTGAAATGTCTGATAATAAATTTTATAAAAGTATTATAATAAACTGCTGCCAGGCCGCCTGACATAAAAATAAATAAATAATGCAGAGGCAGGTAATTTAGACGATAGTTAAAAAGGTTTTGTAAAAATACTGGTAAGTCAGTACTTTTAAGATTGGGATGACAGGTCCAGTAGTTGAAGACGATCTGCAGTAAGAACAGCAGCATAAAACCAATTTTAAGATTGCTGTTTTGGAAAAAAGAAAATAATTTATGCCATAATGGGAAAGTAAAATAAAACCATAGCAGTATGACCATAAAATATAAGTGGTAGCAGGATAAACCATAAAAGAGAAGAAAAAGGATATTTGCTGGCTGCCAGTTTATACATCCTGGCATAACAGCAGAAAAGTAAAGCAGATAAAACAGTGACCAGATAACATAGGGAAGTCCGACACTTTGCAGCCGTTTTTTTAAAAAAGGCAGATAAGCTATAGTAGTTTCTGGTCGGTATTGGCAGAATAAACCATAACCGGAGATAAAAAAGAACGCGGGAACACTATAGCGTGAAAGTATTTCCAGCAGCATATATAAGAAACTATTGGGATAAGGTGCTTCTAGGACAAAAGAACCAACGTGGATACCGATGACTCCAAGCATACAGATACCGCGCAGGTCGTCAATTATTTGATTGCGTTCCGGCATAAGATACTCCTTTTGAAAGTAGATTTATTGATTTATATATTATACTCTAAGCCTGCAGGGATGGCAAAGGAAAGTATGAACAAATAAAAAAACAGACTCGTAAGAGTCTGTTTTTAGGAGGTTATAAAACAATGTTTAAGGATTAACTGTTGCGCGGTAAACCTGTTTGCCATCTTTAAATCCAACTATAACAGCACTTTTTACTGCATCGTGGGAAGCGTCTAAAGAGGTTTTGCCTGTTACTGCCTGAAAATCTTTGGTAGCAGCTAATGCTTCTGCTACTTTTGCTGATTCATAGACACCTGCGCGTTTGATGCTGTCGGCTAAAAGCATGGCTCCATCATAGCCAAGCACTGCGGGCGCGTCAGGTTTTTGCTTATAAGTTTTAGCATAAGTATCTACGAAAGCTTTGGAAGCTTCATTGGTAGAATCCGGGCTGTAATGGTTTGTGAAATAGGTATTGTTAAGAGATGATGCACCTGCTATTTCGACTAATTTAGGACTATCCCAGCCGTCACCGCCGATAATAGGAACAGTAATACCTAGTTCACGGGCTTGCTTGCATATTTTACCTACTTCTTCATAATAACCAGGTACATAAATTACTTCAGGCTTTGCCGCAGCTATTTTTGTCAAAACAGCTTTAAAGTCCGAATCTTTTTGCAGATATGATTCTTCAATGACAACTGTACCGCCTTTTTCTGTATAAGCTTTTTTGAAAAATTCAGCCAGACCTTTGGCATAGTCACTGCTGTTATCAATGTAAACAGCAGCTTTTTGGAGCTTCAGTTCATTTAAAATAAAATTAGCACCGACAGTACCCTGAAACGGATCGATGAAGCAAACTCTGAAGGTATTTGGTTTTACCTTACCTGTTTTTTCATCTAAGGTTACTTTTGGATTAGTGGCTCCAACTGCAAGAAAAGGAACCTTAGCGGCTTCACTTACGTTAGAGGCAGCTATGGCACTGGAACTGGCAAATAATCCCATAACAACGGGAGCTTTATCCTGATTGACCAGTTTACTCATTGCATTAGCAGCTTCTGCAGGTTCAGATTTATTATCGGCAACGACCAGTTCAATTTTTTTGCCAAGCAGACCACCGGTATCATTTAGCTGCTGTACGGCAAGTTTGATTCCATTTGTAATGGATGTTCCGTAAGTAGCGTTATTACCTGTCAGCTCAGAAACAACGCCTATTTTAATAGTGTCTGCTTTCTTGTCGCTGCCTGTACTGCAGCCGCTGACTAAAACTGACATGGTTATAAGGGCACCGCCTATGGCCAGAGCCAGTTTTTTCTTAGTAAATTTCATGATAAATCCCCCTCATAAATAAATTAATAATTACGAAGAACAACAAGGTATTGTACTGGAGAGAAAAAGTCGAATTAAAAGCTTTGACTTCTCGAAGCTGCAGTACTGGAAAACAGTACGATAAAAGTACCTTGATACTATTCGATGAGATAATTGTACTTTGCAAAAAAGCAAAAAGCAAGAAAAACTTGATAAAGTATAAAAAATGAAGAAAAGTGTAAACAAAGGTATAGTTTCCATATCAGAATAGTATAATGAATTACCAGATTTACGGCAGGATTTAAATATTTAACAGCGAATTAAGATTTATAAAACAATATATATTCAAAGATGAAAGCAATATTTTAACAAGGGTGTGGAAGGTATGCAGTTAACAACAGTACAACTTGTGAGTATAGTTATAACACTGGTTTTAACGATTTTGCCGGGTATATATGCCGGTCGTAAAATAAAATCTGCTGATGACTATGCCTTAGGTGGACGCAGTGCCGGGATTGGTATGGTCGCAGGCAGTATTATAGGAACTATTGTTGGCGGTGCTGCTACCATAGGCACAGCACAGTTAGGCTTTCAGCTGGGACTAACCGCTTGGTGGTTTACTTTAGGATCTGGCATTGGGTTTATCATCATGGGACTGTTTTATGCCCGTCCGCTGCGTAATAGCGGTCTGATGACGATTTCTGAGTTTTTAGTTGTAAACTTCGGGAAGAAAGCTGGTCCGATAGCGAGTTTATCGGCTACGGCAGGTATATTTTTCAGTATTGTCAATAATAATTGTTATTGTTGCGGCACTGGTTTTTTTTGGCGGTATCAACAGTTCTGGAATGGCTGGTATTTTTAAAATATTACTGGTTTTTGCAACTGTTTTTGTAGGAGGCATTCTTTCTTATAATGATTTGGGAGGATTGACGGGAATTCGTGAAAGTTTTCCTGCGTTTCCATGGCTCAGTCTTTTTGGCAAGGGCATTGAAGACAGTCTTTTTAGTTTATTTTCTATGGTGATTGGGGTTATTTCTACACAGACCTATGTACAGGCTCTGTTTTCGGCCAAGGATAGTGCAACGGCAGCAGCAGGCTGTGTCACAGCTGCATTGATTGTTATTCCTGTCGGGTTACCGTCAGTGATGATAGGTATGTATATGCATGCGATGCATCCGGAGATTAACGCTATTGATGCACTGCCGTTTTATCTATGTATATATTTGCCTGAATGGCTGGGGGGCATTGGTATTGCAGCATTGCTGCTGTCTTCGCTTGGTTCTATTTCTGGTCTTGCATTAGGAATTGGGACGATGATTTCACGAGATATTTTTAATGATTTATTCGGTCTTCGCGATGTAAAAAGATTATTGTGGATTAGTAGATTTTCAGTGCTGGCAGTTACATTTGGCGCAGTAATATTCGTTTTTCATTATCTTGATTCACTGGTTTTGCATTGGAATTATTTGTCAATGGCATTGCGGGGGGCAGGAATATTTTTACCATTGACATTTATTGTGTTTTTTAAAGGCTTAGTGCAAAAAGAGGCTGGCTTTGCCGCAATGATTGCTGGTATAGTGGTAGCCTGCCTTTGGCCGTTTATTTTCCCGGATTCGGCAAATGCCTTATTCCCAAGCTTGGCTTTTAATTTGTTGTTTTTAGTACCGGGAGTATTATGGAGTTTATATAAAAATAAAGATAGGAGAGTTTGATGTTCAGCATCACTTTGCCGCTATTGGCAGGTGATGCTTTTGCTTGAGTAGCAGTGCATCCTTAAAGCAACTGGTGTTTGCCTATATCTGTTGTGGTATAATATATGGTATAAAATTAATAAAAAAATCGATGCTTTTTCGGAAGGAGGACTGTTGTGAGCGTAAATTTTACACATCTGCATGTCCATACTCAATACAGCCTGCTTGACGGTGCCGCAAAAATAAGTGATCTGGTTGCTTATGCTAAAGAAATCGGAATGAAGAGCCTGGCGATAACAGATCATGGTGTAATGTATGGTGTCGTTGATTTTTATCAGGAGGCAATGAAGCAGGGAATCAAGCCTGTTATAGGCTGTGAAGTATATTTGACAAATGGATCACGATTTGAAAAAACTAACCGTGATGGGATGTACCATTTGATTTTACTGGCAGAGAATGACGAAGGTTATCACAATCTGATGAAGCTGGTTTCACTTGGACATTTAGAAGGGTTTTACTATAAACCTAGAATTGATAAAGATATTCTAAGACAATACAGTAAAGGTATTATCTGCATGAGCGCATGCATTGCCGGTGAGATTCCTGTGCAAATACTGCGAGGCAATTTAGAAGGAGCTGAAAACAGTTTAAAGGATTATCTGGACATTTTCGGGAAAGACAATTTTTTTCTGGAAATTCAGGATCATGACCTTGAAGAAGAACATACTGTTAATACTGAACTGAAACGCCTGGCAAAAAAATATGATCTTGGTTTAGTGGCTACTAATGATTCTCATTATGTGAAGCGCGAAGATGCAGATGCACAGGATGTATTGCTGTGTATTCAGACAACAAGTACTGTAGATGATCCTAAAAGAATGAAATTTCCTAATGATCAATTTTATTTAAAAAGTGAAGCTGAGATGCGCGAAAAGTTCGGTGATTCTCCTGAAGCTTTAGAAAATACAGCGAAGATAGCAGAGCGCTGCAACGTGGAATTGAGTTTTGGTCATTTATTGCTGCCGGAATTCCCTATTCCAAATGGATTATCGGCAGAGGAATATTTGCGTAAGCTGTGTTTAGATGGGATGCCGGGGAGGTATCCTGAGCCGACGCAGCAGGTTTTAGATAGGCTGGAATATGAATTAGGTATTATCAATAAAATGGGCTATGACTGTTACTTTCTGATTGTTTGGGATTTTATAAGTTACAGCCGCAGAAATGATATACCTGTAGGACCTGGCCGCGGAAGTGCGGCAGGCAGTATTGTCGCTTATCTTTTAGGGATTACTAATATTGATCCGCTGAAATATGATTTGCTGTTTGAACGTTTCTTAAATCCTGAACGTGTAAGTATGCCTGATATAGATACAGATTTCTGTTATGAAAAAAGGCAGCAGGTTCTGGATTACATTATTAATCGTTATGGACAGGAGAAGGTTGCCCAGATCATAACTTTTGGTACCTTACAGGCTCGCGCGGCGGTTCGTGATGTTGGCAGAGCGTTGGAAATGCCTTACAGCATGGTGGATAATGTAGCAAAACTTATTCCGCGTGATTTGGGTATTACATTAGAGAGAGCGCTGGAGGCCAGTAATGAGCTGAGAAGTTTATATGAAAACGATGCGAACATCAAACGCCTGATTGATCTTGCTCAAAGCGTGGAAGGCATGCCGCGTAATTCAGGTACTCATGCGGCGGGAGTTGTTATTGCCCCGGATGATTTGAAAAAGTATGTGCCGCTGCAGTTGTCGAATGAAAATTTTATTACAACTGAATATGATAAAGATAAGATTGAAAGTCTCGGACTTTTAAAGATGGATCTTTTAGGGCTGCGTACTTTGACAGTAATTGGTGATGCAATCAAGTTTATTTATGAAACTACTGGTGATAAACTTGATATTGATAAAATTCCTCTTGATGATGAAGCAACGTGCAGCATGCTGAGAAAGGGCGATACTCAAGGGGTATTTCAGCTTGAATCAGGCGGAATGACGAAACTGGTTATGGATTTGGGACCGGAAAGTTTTGAAGATCTTATTCCTTTAGTTGCATTGTATCGTCCTGGACCATTAGGAACGGGAATGGTAGAAGATTTTATTGCAGGACGTCATGGTGAAAAAACTGCAGAGATGCTGCATCCTTTATTGGAACCGGTTTTAAAAGATACTTTTGGCGTTATTCTTTATCAGGAACAGGTTATGCAGATCACTTCCGTTCTGGCAGGCTTCAGCCTCGGGCATGCAGATATTCTGCGGCGGGCTATGGGCAAGAAAAAGGCTAAGGAACTGGATTCTATGCGTGAAGCCTTTATTGATGGAGCTCAACAAAAACATGGTATCAGCCCGCAGCTGAGCAGTGAAATTTTTGCTCTCCTACAGCATTTTGCCGGTTATGGGTTCAATAAATCGCACTCTGCCGCGTACGCATTAGTTGCTTATCAGACTGCTTATCTTAAAGCACACTGGCCTGCAGAATTTATGGCAGCTTTTTTGACCAGTGTCATCAGTGACAGCGAAAAGCTGAGCTGGTATATAAGTGTGTGCCGCAGTATGGGGCTGAAGATTTTACCGCCGGATGTTAATGAAAGTGGCCGAAGCTTTTCTGTAAATAAAGACAGGGTTATCCGTTTTGGTTTAGCAGGTGTGAAAAATGTAGGTGAAAATGCGATCGGCAGCATTTTACAGGCACGTAAAGAGGGACCTTTTAAATCTTTGATGGATTTCTGTAAACGGGTGGATAATAGAGCTGTTAATAAACGAATGTTGGAAAATTTAATAAAATGTGGCGCGATGGATTCCTTTGGTTATAAACGTTCCGAGTTGTTAGCCGTTGCAGAACAGGCTATGGACATGGGCAGTAATTATCAAAAAGATTATCAGAGCGGACAGATGGGGCTATTTGGTGATGACAGTTTTGCTGATGTTAATGAGCTAAGAATACCTGAATTGGAAGAAATCCCCAAACGCACGATTTTGCAATATGAGAAGGAACTGATCGGTTTTTATGTAACCGGTAATCCTTTAGACGCTTATGTCGGTTCCTTGTATTATTACACTCCATTGCGTAAAATATCAGATGCCAGTGAAGTGCTTGACGGTAAATATTTCAGTGTTGCCGGCATAATTTCGGATTGCCGGATAAGAAATACGCGTCAGGGTGACAGTATGGCGATTTTAACATTAGAAGATTTTAACGGAAAGATGGAGATTGTGGTTTTTCCAAAAGTTTACCGTGACGCTGCCAGGCTGCTTTATCAGGAGAATGCAATCAGCGTGGAAGGAAAACTCAGTATCGATGAACGTGAACGAAAAATTCAGGCGTTAAAGATTAAACCTCTGCAGGAAGTGCCTCCTGATTTACATATAAAGATCATGAAAAAGGATGAAAATGGTATTGTCCAAAAAGGCTTAAAACAGATTTTTGAAAGTTTTTCGGGCGATACACCTGTCTATCTGCATCTGATAGATTCAGGAAAGATGATCAAAGTGGAGCGCTGCTTTTGGGTGGATGGGAAGAATGCCGGTGTTTACCAGGCTTTAGATGATTTATTGGGAGAAAATTGGTATTTAAAGGGGTGAAACCTTGTTGAAAAACAGGGTTTTGCTTGCCACAGTCAAGTAAAGAATGTTACAATAATAAATATGTAGTTAAAACCTTTGGCATAAATATAGAGGAGGGCTCACATGAATATCGTAGTATGTATCAAACAAGTTCCTGATACGGCAGAGGTAAAAATTAATCCTGAAACCAACACACTTATTCGCGATGGTGTTGAAAATATTATGAATCCTTTTGACCGTCAGGCATTGGAAACTGCCTTGATCCTTAAGGACACCAGCGGAGCGAAGGTTACCGTCGTTTCGATGGGACCGCCGCAGGCGACGGATATTTTGAAAGAGGCCATTGCGATGGGCGCTGACGACGCTGTTTTAATCAGTGACAGGGCTTTGGCTGGTTCTGATACTCTGGCTACAAGTGTTGCTTTAGCAGCTGCTGTACGTAAGGTAGGAGAGTGCGATTTGGTTTTATGCGGTAAACAGGCAATTGATGGTGATACTGCTCAAGTTGGACCTGAAATGGCCGAACATCTTGGCATTCCACAGGTTACCGGGGCTTTAAAAGTAGCGTTGGGAGCAGATGGAAGACTGCTTGTTGAACGAGAGAATGAAAGCAGCTGCCAGACTTTGGCTGTTACATTGCCGGCTGTAGTTACTGTTACTAAATCTGAAAAAGAACCTCGTTTTGCCAGTATCAAAGGAAAAATGAAAGCAAGAAAAGCAGAGATTCCCGTAATGGGTGCGGCTGAGTTGGAGATTGATCCGAAAGTGATAGGGTTATCAGGTTCTCCGACTAAAGTTTTGAAAATCTTCACCCCGTCCGTACCACAGATCGAAAGCGAAATAATCAATGAAGAAGATACAGACAAAGCTGTTGATATGCTGATCGAAAAATTGGTACAAGCGAAAATTATTACTCATTGAGGTGAATGAAGATGGCTATTTGTGTAGATAGAGAAAAATGTATCGGCTGTGAATCCTGTATAGCAGTATGCCCGGTTGGCGCGCTCAATATGGTTGACGGTAAGGCTAATATCGATCAGGACACCTGTATCGCCTGTGGTGCCTGCATAGGGGAATGCCCTGTTGAGGCAATTGAACGTGAAGAGATTGTCCGTGAGGTAAAGAATAAAGAAGGTAAAGATTTATGGGTCAATGTTGAATTAGAAGACGGAGAGCCTGTTGGTGTTGTTTATGAATTGCTTGGTGTCGGCGCCGAATTGGCGGCTAAAGCAGATCAGAAATGCTGCGCTGTTTTGATTTGTAAAGAAGCTGGCAGCTTGCCGCAGAAACTATTTGCAGCCGGTGCTGATATTGTTTATGTTGTAAGCGGACCTGAGTATGCAGAGTATAATACTGATATTTATACTAATGCTTTTTGTGAATTGGTTGAAACCTATAAACCAAATGCTGTTTTATGCGGAGCTACTGTAGATGGCCGAGATCTTGCCCCTCGTATCGCCGCACGTTTAGGCACAGGTCTTTGTGCTGATTGTACGGCATTGGATATCAATGGAGAACTGGTAGAATGGACACGTCCTGCTTTGGGCGGTAATATTCTGGCTACGATAATCTGTGATGA